>SPKZ01003805.1_pt1 | contig 47863 bp, 42 predicted proteins | sample 2456571 | NCBI WGS metagenome assembly SPKZ01 (sample SAMN11192286, study PRJNA482655) | marine metagenome | biome: ENVO:00000447; feature: ENVO:00000244|ENVO:00000211|ENVO:00000569|ENVO:00002023; material: ENVO:00002151; isolation source: ocean water from marine abyssalpelagic zone ...
GTCTTCGTGGCCCTGGACCGTAAGCCCGTCGGGCTGCTCGGAATCGCGGACCCGCTCAAGGCCTCGACTCCCGAGGCGATCGAGCGGCTTCACGCAGAGGCGCTTCGTATCGTGATGCTCACGGGAGATAGCCGCGCCACGGCCGACGCTGTAGCCCGAAGTCTCGAACTCGACGAAGTGATCGCCGAAGTGCTCCCAGAAGAGAAGCTCGCCGTCGTACGCCGTCTGCAGCAGCAGGGTGCACGGGTCGCGATGGCCGGAGACGGCGTGAACGACGCCCCCGCGCTCGCGGGTGCCGACGTCGGTATCGCGATGGGGACGGGGACCGACGTTGCGATGGAGAGCGCGGGTGTGACGCTCGTGCGGGGGGACCTGCTCGGGATCGTGCGGGCGCGCAAGCTGAGCCGGGCCACAATTGCGAACATCCGCCAGAACCTCTTCTTTGCATTCGTGTACAACGCACTCGGCGTGCCGCTCGCGGCCGGCGTTCTGTATCCGGCATTCGGGATTCTCCTGAGCCCCATGATCGCGGCGGCTGCGATGAGTCTCAGCTCGGTATCGGTGATCTCGAACGCGCTGCGGTTGCGCGGCCTGCGCCTCTGAAGCCGGTCCGCATCGGCGTCGCTCCGTCCGCAGGTCGGTTTCGCCCGCCCCGGAGCGGCCACGGAGAATCGTCTACACTGCCTCTGCCCGTGGGCTTCCGGGGAGGAGCAAAGCTTGATGGATGATCGAACGCCCGTGCTTGTCGGGTCCGCGCAGCTGTTGCAGCGCGATGCGGAACCGAAGTCGGCGCTGGAGCCCCTCGAGATGCTCGAGCAGGTTGCGAGAGGGGCGGCGGCGGATGCGAGTTGCCGCGACGCGGTGCTCGCAGAACTCGATACGATTGCGCTCATCAACACGGTCGGGTGGAGCCCGCAGAATCCCGCGGGCCTGGTCGCGGAGCGCCTGGCTGCGAAGCCGCGTGCCATGTACACGAGCGAGATGGGCGGGCAGATCGGGGTGACGCTCGCGAACCTGGTCTGCGAACGCATCACGCGCGGCGAGTCGCGCATCGGCCTTGTGCTTGGCTGCAACAACATGCGCACCCTCATGCGGGCGCGTAAGGCAGGAGTCGAGCTGGAGTGGACGCAGGGCGGATCGGGAAAGCCCGAGTTGGTGGGCGAGCTTCGGCGCGGAAACTCTAAGTTGGAGTCCGAGTACGGATTGAGAAGCCCGACCGACATTTACCCGATCTTCGAGAACGCTCTGCGCGCACGCCGCGAGCTCGACCTCGACACTCACCGCCAGCGAATGGGGGAACTCTTCAGCCGCTTTACCGAGGTCGCAGCGCGTAACCCCTACGCCTGGTTTCCGACCTACCGCAGCGCCGAGGAACTCACGACGGTGACGCCCCAAAATCGGATGATTGCGTTTCCGTATCCCAAGTATCTGAACGCGGTTCTTCAGACCGACCAGGCCGCGGGGCTGCTGATCCTCTCAGCCGAGGCCGCGCGCGCCTACGGGATTCCGGCGGAGCGCCGGGTGTACTGGTTGGGAGGAGCCCAGTCGGAAGAGGAAGCCTGGTGGGTGAGCGAGCGCCCCGACTTCGCGGCCTGCCCCGCTCTGCGCGACTCGACGTGCGGTGCGCTCAGAAGTGCGGGCCTCGAGATCGACGATATCGACTTGATCGACTTTTACAGCTGCTTCCCGTCTGCGGTTTCGATGGCGTGCGAGATGCTGGACCTTCCGGAGGACGACCCGCGCGGCTTCACGGTGACCGGAGGCCTGCCCTACGCTGGAGGGCCCGCGAGCGCCTACACGCTCCACGCACTGGCTTCGATGGCGGCTCGCCTGCGCGAGAATCCCGGATCGAAGGGACTCGTGACCGGGAACGGCTGGTATCTCACGAAGCATGCTGCGAGCGTGTGGTCGACGGTCCCGAAGGGCGGCGACGCGGCGACCGGCGCGATGTCCACGCCGGATTCTTCCGGGCGGCTGGAGCGGGCACCGCTTGCGGTCGTGGAAGAAGCTCGGGGCAAGGGCAGGCTGGAGGCCTACACCGTGGTGTACGACCGCGATGGCGCGCCCGCGCGCGGGATCGTGCTTGGCCGCCAGGAAGACGGGCGGCGCTTCCTGGCGAATACGCCGCCCGATCGCGATCTACTCGAGGCGTTCGTGGCCTGCGAGCAGGTGGGCCGGGACGGGGAACTCTCGCACCACGAAGGCGCGAACCGCTTCGACCCGGCCTGAGACCCCGTTTGCTAGTAGACGACCGGTTCGAGTCGGACCGCGCGCGCGGGTCGGGTTCCGGGCTTCAGCTCGACGAATACGGGTTCTCCGGTGCGGAGCTTGCGGAACCCCCGGACCTCGTGCGGAACCTTGACCCGGATGCCTTCGACCACGAACGTTCGGGCTTTGCGGTCGATGTGCTCGACCGCACCCTCGAGCGCGCCCACCATCCGATCTCCGGCGCTGGCCGGACTTCCGAGTGCGACGAGGAACGTCAGAACCAAAACTGGAATAAGGAATCGCATTTGCAGTCCTCTCGTGAGCCTAGAACTTCTGCATCCAGTAGATGGGCCAAACGGGCGGGAGGCTCTGGGGCGGAGCTTGCAGGCGTACCAGGTTGGCGAGCGTCGTCTGAATGTAGATCTCGTCCCCATCTGGCGAGAGGTGGATGACCGGTGAGGTGGGTGCACCCGGCCCGATCGAGACCCAGCGGTCTTCGTCCGGTGTCGAGCCTGATTGCGGGAAGAAACCGAGCCCGGTGCTGAGATTGAATACGTACAGGCGCGATTCTCCGCTCGGGTCGCAGGTGCCCGTCGCGTTCGGGTCCGGCACGTAGCTCGCCGTGATCACGTATCCGGCAAAGATCGTCTGCTGAGTGATGAACTTCTCGGAGTCCTCGACTGTGAAGAAGTAGCCCTCGTCGGTCGTGTCGGTATCGGTTGCGGAGCCGGTAATGTCGGTGAGGTCGTCCTCTTCGAGGGTCTCGTCGAAAGCCTGGCTGCCGGTCGGATGTTCGTCCTTCACCACGAAGAAACGATTGTTGTCGTCATCGCTGGGGCTTCCGGCGTAGCCGAGCACGGTGCGCTCACCGCTGCCGAAGGTCAGCAGCAACTCGCCGCCCGAAAACGCGGCCGACGGCGGGTAGAAGATGCTCCGGTGGTGGAGGTATGTGCCGCCGATCAATGTCGGGTCCGTGCGGAAGAACACGCCCGACGACCAACTGTCGATCTCTCCGTCGAAGTCGGTGTCCTGTCCGACACTTGAGAAATCCCACTTCCAGACCTGGCCTCCGAGGTCGCCCACGTAGAGGACGTCGGCGAAACCGTCGAAGTTCAGGTCGAGGACGGCCGGCGAACTCGGAATCGAGAATCTCATTTCGCTGGGACCCGTGAGTCCGGCCGCGTCGAACGCGACCCGGGCCAGTACGCTGCCGCTATCGAGCGCGACGATGAAGATCGCCTTGCTGCGGTCGTTCCAGCTCGGATTGGCAGGATCCGCGATGTAGCTGACGAGCGCGGGGTCCCCATCCTCCGAATAACCCCCCGCGAAGATCGCCACCCACTGCTCGCGGCAGTCTCCCTCACCGTCGTCCGCTCCGCATTGGTCGCCGCTTCCGGAAACCCCCGCGACCTTGACCCGAGTGATGACCGGCTCGGACCACGAGTTTCCGAGATCCGGATCCGTAAACTCCCACAGAAACTTCGGATATGGGCTGTGCTCGGCCGTAGTCTCGTTCGGATCGGTCACGTCGAGCGCCAGGTAGCCAGCGCCACCCTGACGGAACCCCTGAACCAGGACCGTCGCCCACTCGCCCGGCTCCTTGGTGGTGTCGGTTCCGCTGCCATCCCCGAGCCAGGCACTCGCGGCGGTTGGGCTTGCATCGACGTAGTAGTACTGGCGGGGATCGTTTCGCGTCAGGTGCTTGAGCTGTCCGAGCTGCAGTCCCGGTGCGTAGCCGAACAACTCTGCGCCCGTTCCGTCCGTATACAGTCGGTTCGGGTCGCTGCCGTCGTAAACTCCCGCATCGAAGGCGTGGAGCAGCCCGTCGTTGGCGCCCACGTAGACCACCCGGTCGCGCTGTCCGAAGCGCTCGAGAAAGGTCGGTTCCGCGGGAGCGCTCGGGGCCGTCACGCCGTAGCCGTCTTCGGCCGAGAGCAGCAGGCTCGGAGGTCCGACGATCACGGGCGTCGAGTGAAAGATGTCGCCAAGCACGTTCGGACGGAGTTCCGCTTGGTTGGCATCGCCGTCCTCGTCGAAGCCGTCGAAGCCGTGGACATAGCCGACGAGCGCGTCCGAGATCGCCTCGGCCACGTCGTTCGGATCGTTCGGGTCGAAACCCACGAGCGAGTAGCCGGAGTAGGCCCCGAAATCGGCCGAGGTCACACCCAGATCGATTCGGTCGATCGTGGCCGTGTCAAAGCTGACCCGCGCGCCGGCCTTGGTGGTGTACAGAGACCGCGCGCTGTTGGACTTGAGTTCGACTGCGGCGTCCCAGATCGGGTTTCGCGGATCGATGAAGGCGCCTGTCACCGGGTCGACGGCGACCTGGCCGTCGGCGTCGAGCAAATCTCCGTTCGCGGCCAACTCGTAGGCTTCGAGGTGGCCGGGCCAGAACGACGCGCCCTGGCTCGGAACGAAATAGGCGCTGTAGACCGAGTCCCCGAACGCGGTGCGGCTCGTGGGCACCGATGCCGACGAGAAGGAGCCCAGACGGTCGATGATGCTCTGGAGCGCAGCCGACAGGTTGGTGCTGAGCGATGTCAGGTCATCCGGCTCGGTCACGTAGTAGCTGCCGCCGCCGTTCGTGGCTGCCTCCTGCAGTAGCGGCAGGTCGAGCAGGAACCCGATCGTGTAGGTGACCAGGTTCTGGGTTCCGGTGAGCGTCGGATCGAGATCGGTGTCGTACAGGTAGCCGGCGACGTCGTCGAGCCAGTCGGTACCCTTCCAGCTCGTCTTGTAGACCAGTCCGTCGTCGCGCCCGGTCCCGGGTGCGTCGATGCAGGTCGCGGGAGCGAGCGCCGAGCACTCGTTCGCATCGCTGTCCCAGTTCCCGATGGTGGTCTCGAACGCGCCGCTGTAGTGGCCCATGGTGTCCTGGGTCGGCTCCCCGTCCGTGACGATCAGGGCGAAGTTCTTGCGGCACGAGAGGTCGATCGGGCTCGGCATGGGCGAGGTAGGAAGCGTTCCGAGCGGGTTCGAGCCCGCGAAGTAGCGTCCGACGTCGACCAGCGCCTCGCCCATCGGGGTCCAGGTATCGCCCTCGGTTGCGCTGATTGCGGCGTTGACGAACAGCGATGACCCGACGCCGATCGGGACGATCACTTGACCTCCGTCGGGGTCTATCGAATACGAGAGATTGGTGGGTTTGAATTCCATCAGGCCGAAGCGAATGAGCTCGGTCGCCCCCGAGGTCAGGCTGGTCACGACCGTGGTGGTGGCGCTCTTGGCGACCTGGAGCCGGCTCTGCTGAGGTTCGTTCGCGCGCTCCGCGGTGGTCGAGACGCCATACAGCCAGTTCAGATAGTTGCGGCTGTACCAGGTCGTCTGAGGGGTGGACGTGTCGTGATAGAGCGTCCGCGTCACACTGCAGCGCGTCTCGTTCTGCTGGGAGCTCCCGCTGATATTCAGTCCCCTCACCTCGTTGTCCGGGCACTCGTCACTCGGGTTCCCGTGACCGGGACAGCTCGAGTTCGAAATCATCGGAGCGAGGCCGAAGCTACAGAAAGCCGGGTATCGGACCTCCGGATCGAAGTCGTCGTCCCAGAGGTGGTGGTTCATCGAGCCGGAGTTGTCGAACAGGATCATCACGTTCGGCGGCACCGCCGAACTCAGGATGTCGAGGTCCCCGGACTGCGCGGCCGCGCGTGCGGACGGAAGCAGGAGCGCCAGTACGAACAGTCCCGTCCACGGCCGGATCGGCCGCCCGGCGATCAGGATCTTACGAATGGCTTCGTGAAACACGGATTAACCTCTTCGGCAACCGTTCGACCCTTGGGGAGCGATCCGACTTGGGCACTGGTTTTGCGTCCCCGCGTTTCCGCGGGTTTGCGGTTTCGGGAGAGGCCGGCGATAGCCCGACGCCGCACTTCTCGGCCTCCGACCCGAAGAGAGGAGCGGCATCGGTGACCACCACCCCGACCTATCGGATCTGCGCCAAACGACTTTAGTGTCCGCTGGGTTCCGGCCCGGGCGCGACTGGCTCGTGTGCGGCGTTTCCGAGGGGAGACCCGCGGTTGGCGCGACGCCTGCCGTTTCCTCTTGGATGTCTACCGGTGTCCGAGCGAAGCGCCGACCGGCGCGTCGAGGGGCTCCCCGCCCCCCTCGGTACGGGCCGCGCTGCGGGCAAGCCGAGACTCGGGCTCCGCTGGCGAAGGCCGGCGGGTATGATGTCCGGATCCCCTGCTAAGGAGACCGCAGCATGGCCTACGAGGCGATTCTATTGGACGTACAGGACAGGGTTGCCACGATCACGCTCAACCGTCCTGAGCGGATGAACGCCTGGAATCAGCAGATGGCGGCCGAACTCAGCGACGCGTTGCACGAATGCAATGACCGCAACGAGGTTCGGGCGGTGGTGCTGACGGGCGCAGGCCGCGCGTTCTGCGCGGGGGCGGATTTGTCGCGTGGAGCCGGGACCTTCTCGGGCCGCGAGCGCCGGCCGGAAGCACCGCCCCGAGACGCGGCGCCCCGGATCCTTCCCTACCAGATCGACAAGCCCGTGATCGCGGCGATCAACGGGCATGCGATCGGGGTCGGCATCACTTATCCGATGACCTGCGATATCCGCTTTGTCGCACAGGACGCGAAGCTCCAGTTCGCCTTCGTGCGGCGCGGCGTGATCCCCGAACTCGCCTCTCACGCGATCGTGGCCCGGGTTGCGGGTCTTTCGAACGCGGCGGATCTGCTGCTTTCCGGGCGCCAGATTCGGGGTACCGAAGCGGCCGAACTCGGCCTGGCTACGAAGGCGCTGCCGGCCAAAGAGGTGCTGCCCGCCGCGCTCGAGCGCGCGCGGGACATCGCCGAGAACACGGCTCCGGCCTCGGTCGCGATCGCGAAGCGCCTGCTCTGGGAGGGAATCGATGCCAGCGTGCCCGAGATGCAGCGCCGCGAGGCGCCGCTCTTCGCCTGGGCCGGCAACCAACCCGACGCCAAGGAGGGTGTGGTCTCGTTCCTCGAGCGACGCAAGCCGGAATGGAAGCTCGCGATTCCGCGCGACCGTCCGGACCTGCTTCCCTCTGGCAAGTAGAGCCTGCTCGCGCTCCGGCCGTCGGCGCGAGCGACGTCCGGCCCGTCTACACAGGCCGCGGCCCGCGGGCTAAGATCGCCGCGTCATGGGAATGCCGGCTTCCTGGAAGGTCATTGCCCACAACCGGGCGAAGGACTCCGAGAACAAGATTCACGACGATCGCGTCGCCAGAAAGTATGGCTTTCGAGGCGGCCTGGTACCCGGCGTGACGGTGCACGGGTATCTGGCTCACCCCGCGGTCGAGGCGTGGGGTGTGCCCTGGCTAGAGCGCGGCCTCGCATCGGTCTTCCTCAAGCAGCCCGTCTACGAAGAGGAGGAGCTTTGCGTGGAGACCGAGGCGCAGTCGGCGAGTCGCTACCGTGCAGAAGTCCGCGGCGCGGATGGGACAGTCCGGGCCTACGGAACGGTCTCGTGCCCGGATCATGAATCACGCGAGATCCCGCAGGAACTGGCGGCGCCGCCCGTCTACCGCGAGGATCCGCTGGTTGATTCCGACGTCGAGCGCCCGGATGCCACACGGGAGGCGCTCGAGACGCTCCGCTGCCGCGGCATGCGCGCGCTGCCCGCACGTTTCGATCGCGATTCTGAAATTTCGCTCTACACGCGGGACCCGAACGAGATGCCCGCGATGTTGAGGCCCGACGAGGGTGGCTTCGCCAGTCCCGCCTACACGCTCGGCCTCGCCAACTGGATCCTGGCCGCAAACGTGCGGCTCGGTCCCTGGATTCACGTCGAGAGCGAGGTTCGCAACCACGCCGCTATCCCGGCGGGTTCGCGGCTCGTGGTCGAGGCGCGTGTCCTCGAACTGTTCGAGCGCGGGGGGCACGAACTCGTGGATCTCGATGTTTCCGGGTTCATCGAACCCGACACTCCCGCGTTCCAGGCTCGACATCGCGCCATCTACCGGCTGCGTGAGCCGGCCCCGTCCGGTCCCGGCGCATGAAGGCCCAGGGTCCCAACGCAACACAGATCGAGTACTGGAACGAGCAGGCCGGGCCCGCCTGGGTGCGCGGCAAGTCCCTGATCGATGCACAGATCGATCCGCTTGGTCGGGCCGCAGTCGATGCGGCCCAGGTCCGAGTCGGGGAGTCCGTCCTCGACGTGGGCTGTGGCACCGGCCAGACGAGCCTGCTGCTCGCGGAGTGCGTGGGATCCGACGGTCGCGTTCTCGGAGTCGACATCTCGGCGCCCATGCTCGAACGTGCGCGCCAGGATGCGGCGGAGCTCCCGCAGCTCCGCTTCGAAGCGGCCGATGCGCAGACGCGCGACTTCAAACGGGATCGCTTCGATCTCGTCTTTTCCCGCTTCGGCGTGATGTTCTTTTCGGATCCGGTTTCCGGGTTCGCGAATCTTCGGAGTGCGCTCGACGCCTCGGGACGGCTGGCCTTCGTCTGCTGGCAGGAACTGGCCCGGAACGCCTGGATGCGGCTTCCGCTACAGGCGATGGCCCCGCATCTCGAGCTTCCCCCGCCGGGCGACCCCGAGGCGCCCGGACCGTTCGCGTTCGCGGATCCCGAGCGGCTGCAGAAGATTCTCGATCGGGCCGGGTTTCGCGCGACCCAGATCGAGGCGCGCGAACAGTCGCTGCGCGTCGGCGTCGGCGGCGGGTTCGACGCGGCTGTCGACCAGGCGCTCAACTTTGGTCCCGCGGGTGCCGCGTTTCGATCGGCTGCGCCCGAGCAGCGCGCGGCCGCCGAGCGTGCCGTTCGCGAAGCTCTCACGCCACACGCGAGTCCCGATGGCGTGCGCCTGGCGTCGGCCGCCTGGATCGTGACCGCGCGTCCCTGAAGCACGACCGCCGCGCGTTCCGATCTCCTTGGCGCTGGTGGGGCTTCCTGATATGGTGCGCCGCGGTGGTTCTGTGATGGCGGGAAAGCTCGACGGAAAGGTCGCGCTGGTGACGGGTTCCGCGCGCGGAACCGGCGAGGCGACGGCTCGCCTCTTTGCCGAAGAAGGGGCCCGCGTTGCGATCGCCGATGTCCTCGAGGAACGGGGTCGCGCGGTCGCCAAGGAACTCGGCGACGCGGCGCTCTTTGTTTCGCTCGACGTTGGATCGGAGTCGGCCTGGGAGCAGGCGGTGTCGGGCGTGGTCGGGGAGTTGGGGCGGCTCGACGTGCTCGTGAACAACGCGGCGATCCTCCACATCGCCGCGATCGAGGAGACGACGCTCGAGAGCTACGAGCGCGTCGTGCGCGTGAACCAGACCGGGACCTTTCTCGGCATGCGTGCCGTAATCGAGCCAATGCGACAGGCGGGGCGCGGCTCGATCGTGAACATCTCTTCGGTCGACGGTCTGCGCGGACAGAACGGACTGATCGCGTACGCGTCGAGCAAGTGGGCGGTCCGGGGCATGACCCGGGTGGCTGCGATCGAGCTCGGCCGCTTCGGTATTCGCGTCAACGCGGTCTGTCCCGAAGCAGGCAGCGGAGAGATGATCGCGCCCTACATCCCCGAAGGCGTCGACGTAGAGAAGGTCGTTCCGCTCGGCCAGCCGCGGCTCTCGACACAGAAGGAACGCAGCCTCGCCGACCTGATCGGGGACGTGGCTCGGATGGTGCTCTTCCTGGCGTCGGACGAGAGCGCGTCGTGCACGGGTGCGGACTTTCCGGTCGACGGCGGAAACACCGCGGGTCGGCGTCGCGGTGGCATGCCGGGCGCATAGCGCGAGGAGGGGGGCATGGGAAACTTTTCGCGATCCGAACTCGAGGCCGCGCTCGACCTCTACCGGGGGGCTCGAGATGCCGCCTCCGGGAGTGGGGACTGGCGGATCTGGGCCGCGGTTTTTACCGAGGACGCTCACTACATCGAGCACGCCTACGGAGAGATCCACGGGCGTGCGGCGATCGAGGACTGGATCGTCAAGGTCATGGCCCCGTTCCCGCACATGCGCTTTCCGCAGACCTGGGTCGCGATCGACGAAGCGTCCGACGCGATCGTGTTCGAGTGCCGCAATACGCTCGATCACCCCACGGAACCGGGCAAGGAGTTCTCGTTTCCGAACTGGACGCGCCTGATCTATGCGGGGAACGGTCTCTTCTCGTACGAGGAAGACATCTACAACCCGAGCCGGGACGGCCCCCGCGTGATTCGCGAGTGGCTGGCTGCCGGCGGGCGCTTGGCGACGACGGATTTCCTCGAGATGAAGCACTCCTAGGCAGCCGGGTGCGTTTTACCTTCACCGAGGCCATGTGTGACCCGGGTCATCTTCCGCGGCTCGCGGTCGAGGCAGAAGCCCACGGCTTCGACTCCTTCGCGATCCCGGACAGTGTCTGCTATCCGCGCGACTCCGACTCGGCCTATCCCTACACGGACGACGGAGCGCGCGAGTTTCTGGAAGACCAGCCGATCCCGGACCCGTTCGTGCTCGCAGCGGCCCTCGGCGCGGTCACCGAGCGGATTCGCCTCACCACCTTCGTTGTGAAGCTCCCGATCCGGCATCCCGTACTGGTTGCCAAGCAGGCGACCTCGCTTGCGTGTCTGACCGGTGGAAGGTTCGTACTGGGCGCCGGGCTTTCCCCGTGGCCCGACGACTTCAGGGTTCTGGACGTTCCCTGGCAGGGGCGCGGGCGCCGCATGGACGAGATGATCGAGATCATCCGCGGCCTCTCGGCCGGCGGCTACTTCGAGTTTCACGGAACACACTTCGATCTGGAGCCGGTCAAGCTCTGCCCCGTTCCGAGCGAGCCGATTCCCATTCTAATCGGGGGACACTCCGACGCAGCGCTGCGCCGTGCCGCCCGGCTCGGGGATGGCTGGATGCATGGCGGCGGCGGCCAGGCGGCGAACCTGGAGGGTGCGCTCGCGCGGCTCGCGGAACTTCGCAAGGAGTACGGGCGCGCGGATCGGCCCTTCGAGATTCATGTCATCTCGCTGGAAGCCTATTCCAGTGACGGAATCAAGCGGCTCGAAGATCGTGGTGTTACCGACGTCATCCTGGGCGTACGCGACCCGTATGCGGGTGTCGACCTCCCGCTCGAAAAGAAGATCGACGCGCTGCGGGGTCTGGCCGATACCCTGATCGCGAAGCACCGCTAGCCGTGCAGTTGCTCCGCGACGCGAGTTCGGTGACCCACTGGGATCGCGAGGTCGACGTGGTGGTGATCGGTCTCGGCTGCGCGGGTGCCGCGGTCGCGCTCGAGGCGAGCGGGGTGGACGCGGAGGTCCTGGTCTTCGAGCGTGCGAGTGCCGGTGGAGGCACATCGGCGATGTCGGGAGGCGTGATTTACCTGGGCGGTGGCACCCCGATCCAGAGCGCGTGCGGTTTCGAGGACAGCGCCGAGGAGATGTTTGCCTACCTGATGGCGTCCTGCGGACCGCGCCCCGATGAGGAGAAGATCCGGGCCTACTCCGAAGGCAGCGTCGAGCACTTCGAATGGTTCGTTCGCAACGGCGTGCCTTTCAAGCCGGTCTTCTACCCGGACAACAGCGGAGAGCCGCCGACCGAAGACGGACTCGTCTTTTCGGGAAGCGAAAACGCGCATCCCTATCGCCCGAAGATACGTCCTGCGCCGCGCGGACACGTGCCCGAGGTTCCCGACGCCGCCGGGGGCTTCCTGATGCAGAAACTACTCGCCGCCGTCGCTGGGAGCGACGCGGAGCTGGTCTGCGATGCCCGCTGCGAGGCGCTGGTTGCGACCCCGGACCGCGAGGTCATGGGTGCCGTGGTCCGAGTCGACGGCCGCGAACACAGGATTCGAGCGCGCGGCGGGGTGGTTCTCGCGACGGGCGGATTCATCAACAACCGGGAGATGATCCGAGAGTATGCGCCGCAGCTCGAGTACTGCAGCGTGCGGGTCGGGGCCGAGGGCGACGACGGCAGCGGAATCCGACTCGGCGCCGCGGTCGGAGCTGCTGCGGTCCACATGGGGTTCGGATCGATTTCGCTCCCGATCATCCCGCCGAGGAAGCTGCAGAAGGGGATTCTGATCAACGCACAGGGACAGCGCTTCATCAACGAAGATTCCTATTACGGCGTGCTGGGCGAGCATGCGCTCTACCGGCAGAACGGGTGTGCCTATCTCGTGCTCGACGACGAGACCTTCGAGCGCCCCAAAGCGCCGCGCGAGATCGTGGCCACCGGAGAGAGTGCCCGGGAACTGGAAGAGGAACTCGGGCTTCCGGTCGGGAGCTTTGGTGCGACCCTCGAGTTCTACAACCGCCATGCGGAGAAGGGCGAGGATCCGCTCTTCCACAAGGCGCCCGAGTGGATCGTGCCGCTTCGGCCGCCGTTCGGGGCGCTGGACTGCACGGCCGAGAGTTCGATCTACGCGGCCTTCACCCTCGGCGGCCTGCGCACCAGTCCCTTCGGAGAGGTGTTGACGCCGGACGGATGCGCGATTCCGGGCCTCTACGGGGCGGGTCGGACCACGGCCTGCCTCGCCGCGCCCGGCTACTCGAGCGGCCTCTCGATCGGTGACGGCACCTTCTTTGGCCGTCGTGCGGGGCTCCGAGCCGCGGCACGCGCTGCCTAGAAGCCGCCGTGGAGAAACTCGTATACCTGCTCTGGAAGCCGCCCGCGCAGGAGGACGAAGCGTTCAAGCAGGTACTGCTCGAGCGGGTCGCCCCCGCGCTCGGCGCACACGGGGCCCGGAAGCTCAAGCTGAGCGTCGTCGACGACGCGGTCGCAGCCGGGGGGCGACTCAGGATCGGACCGATGGACCCGGCCAAGAGCGCGCTCGTGAGCTTCTGGCTCGAGCAGGCGCAGGAGCGAACTCCGCTCGAGACGACGATCGGCGAGGTGTCGGAGCGGATCGCCGGCTATCTCGTGCTCGAATCCCGCCCGCTGGTGAATACCCACCGGCTCGCGGCTCCAGGAGAACGGACGCCCGGCTTCAGTGCGGTCTCGTGCATCGAGCCCCGGCTCGGCCTGACGCGTGAGAAGTTTCTCGAGCACTGGTTCGAGGTTCACCGGGACCTCGCGATCGAGACGCAGAGTACTTTCGGGTACGTGCGAAACGAGTGCGTTCGCGCGCTGACCGACGCTGCTCCGCCCTGGGCCGCGATCGTCGAGGAGTCGTTCCCAAGCGAGGCGCTCAGCGACCCGGCCGTCTTCTACGACGCGGTCGGTTCCGCCGAGCGTCTCGAGGCCAACGCCCGTCGCATGCTCGACAGCTGTCGAGCTTTCCTCGATCTCCAAAAGGTCGACTCGCATCCGATGAGCGAGTACCAGTTCGAACACTAGCGCTCGATTCGAGGCGGCCCCGGAGGCGACGAGCCATTGCGGCCAGGACCCCCGGCGCCCTGAACTCCAGGCGAGACCTGTGCGCGCTCGCGCAGGGCCTCTCCGGGAGTTTCGGGTCGCGCTCTCGGTCGAGGATTCGTGTTAGGGTCCGTCGCCGGTGGGCGCGGCCATTCGGGTCGCTTTCGGGGGACGGTCCGGCGACCTTTCGAAGCCTCGGACTGATCATCTGCTGTATGTCGTTCCTCAACTGTGCCGGAACGCGGCCAACCAATCTCGGCGTGTCCGAGGCCGGCCTCGCGCCGTGCCCGACTTCGCCGAACTGTGTCTCGAGCGACGCCGCTGATTCCGGCCATGCGATTGCGCCGTTTGAACTCGCGGTGCCCGAGGGCCAGGCCTGGCACTCCGCGGTTTCGGCGGTGTCGGCGCTTCCGCGCACCAAGATCGTGACGGAACGCGACGGATATCTTCACGCGGAGTGTCGGAGCGCGGTCTTCGGGTTCGTGGATGACCTGGAACTCGAACTGCGGGCAGCCGACCAGACCATCGCGGTGCGCTCCGCGTCGCGCCTCGGAGTTGGGGACTTCGGCGTCAACCGCCGCCGCGTAGAGTCGCTGCGGCAGGAACTCCGGTCGCAGGGCGCTCTGCGTCCCGCTGGCCGCTAAAGCGGGAAGCACCGCCAGCGGCCGCCGGGCCGTCGACGGCCGGCTGAAGCGTTCGAGCGGGCGGCCTGAAGGCCTCCGCCGGCGCGCCGGGACTGGCCGGTGGCCGCGGGCAGGGTCGGTGCGATGCCGGGAGCCGCGGAGGGGCCCCGAGCCCCGAAAGGCGCTCCCGGCTCCGCCGGATTCTACCGGGCACCGAAGACGATGGGTTTTGGCGTCGGATGGGGAGGAATTTCTCTCAATCGATCGATTTTCTGGACCCGTTCTACCGCAGGCCTTCAGGCCTGGCGCGCAGCGCTCGAGCCGGGCCCCGGTTCGGAGGCGAGGAACCGGCGGATTCTGTTCGTGAACCGCCGCTGTCAAATTCCTGTCGCCGGGTTCCGTGGTAGCGGAAGCACTTGGAACGGGTTTTGCACAATCCTTCCTGGGCTAGGGGCAGACTGTTGGGCGCAGGATCGGAGACAGGCGGGGTCGTGGACAGAAGCATCGGGAGCACTGCCTCCTGGGCTCGAGGCAGGTGCGGCCGTCCCATCCGCAGGCCCTCTCCGCACGAAACTTCGAACGGACTGCTCCGGTCCGAGCTGCCGGGCCTCAGGCTGCGATGAATCATCTTCCGAGCCCCTGGATCTCGACGAATATGCAAAACCTAACCACCCGTCCCGCGAACCCACATTGGCTGAATGCGCGCCTCAGGGAGTCCCCGCGCGGCAGCGGTCAGGAGCGAGAGCTTCTGGTCGGGACCAGTCCTGCGATCGATCAGGTGCGCCGCCTGGTTGCGCAGTTTGCGATCGAACCCGATCCCGTCCTGATCACGGGTGCGACTGGAGCCGGGAAGGAGGCGGCTGCGCGCGCATTGCATCGGGCCGGCTACACCCCCGATGGACCGTTCGTCGTCGTGTCTACCGGCTCGATCTCGGGAACCGGCCTGACTCCGGAGCGGCACTGGCGTGAGTTCGTGGCCGAGGCGTGCGGCGGGACACTGCTCCTGGACGAGGTTTCGGACGGTTCGGACGAGGTCCAGGCGAAACTCGTCGAGATCATCGATGCCTGTGCGTCCGAGCGGCTCCGGGTTGTGGCGACGAGCCGACGGGACCTGCTGGTGCTGATCTCGGAAGGGTACTTCCGCGAGGAACTCTGGCACCGCCTCTCCGTGTTGCCGATCGAGGTGCCGTCGCTCAGCAAGCGTGTGGAGGACATCGGACCGCTCGCGGATCTCGAACTCCAGCGCATCCGGGAGGGTCGGGGAGGCGATGCCTACGTACTCGAAGAGAGTGCCTACGAGGCGCTTCGCGCGCAGCCATGGCCCGGAAACGTCCGCGAGGTCCAGTCCACGGTGCGACGCATGGCGATCCTTTCCAAAGCGCGACGCACCCTGGACCGCTACGACGTCGACCGTGCGCTGCAACTGTCTCGGATGGAGTCGAAACCGAGTGTCCGGTACGAGCGGAAAGAGCGCGAGCAGATCGTCGAGGTCTTGAACGCGCACGGCTGGAACGTTTCCGCAACGGCGCGGGCGCTCGGAATGAGCCGCGGCCGGCTCCGCGGGCGTATGGCGAGGCTGGGGATCGAATAGCCCCGGCTGTGCGCGGCCCGGCCGGGTCTCGAGCTCAATAGGCTTCGAGCGGGCGCGGAGCCGGGACACGGCGCCGGATGGGCTGAGGGCTCATCGCAGGCGCGGCGATCAGCGCCAGCAGCAAGTGCCACATCACCATCAGCTGCGACGTGTACGCGACGGCCATGAAGCCGACCAGGTTGGTGAACAGCGCCACGCCGAGGGCCCAGCAGAGCACCACGTATCGCAGGTTCGGAGCCACCACCCGACGCAGCCGGCCGACGCGCTGGAAGGCCAGCACCAGCAGTAGCAGCAGCAGGGCCATCGCAAAGAAGCCGGACTGCGCCCCGACGTAGAGGTAGTGGTTGGTCACGTCACCCATACCCCAGCCCCACTGATAGGTCAGGTCCGTGCCAAGCAGGAACCAGTCGCCGAAGTGGTTAATCGCCTGATTGATCAGGCTGTAGCGGTGGTAGCCGGTCGAACCGCCGACGACGTCGAGCCTTGCGATCAGGTGCCAGACGGGCCCCTTCATCACCAGGTGGAGTCCGATCGTGACGGCGAGGATGGTCCAGCGAACTTCACGCATGTAGCCGCGGAGCGGCCAGGCCAGGGAGCCCACCACCGCCGTCGTCAGCAGCATGATGGGCGTACTCGACGCCGTGAAGTAGACGATGGCCGTGACCGCGATGAGGGATACAGGAACCAGTGCGCGCTGCGCACCGTGGTCCCTCCACCATGCTGCGCCGAAGAGCGGCGCCAGGGACGCCCAGAAGCAGCCCGCCAGGATCGGATGGGAGAAGACGCCGCTGGAACGCACGCGGCCCTCCCGGATCGTCGTGAACTCTGCCACCCCTCCGAGCGCGTAGAAGGGATTGCGTCCCGTCCAGTACTCGATGCCAAACAGCACGGCGGTCGGAATGCTGATCCACATCAGGGCAGTGACGATACGTTCGATATCTCTCCAGCCGCCGAGCATGTTCCGGAACATGAAGTAGATGCCGTACAGGTCGAAGAGTGTTCCCGACTGGTAGATGACGGCGCCGAAGGCCCCTTTCCGCAGCACGTAGGCGATCGCGGAGAAGATGCCGAAGCCGGCCACCGCGGTGTCGAGCGGGATCCATCTCATGCGAGCGGTCTCGCCTCGTGCGAGAAGTCGTACCCAGCCGAACAGGACCAGGATCCGGACGACGCCGAAGTCGAGTTCGAAGACGGCGATCCGCTGGCGCATCGATACGAAGCAGAGTGTCAGCAAGACCGGGAGCGCGGCCCAGCGCCGTGGAACCAGCAGCGTCGCCAGACCCAGTATGAGCACCACCAGAAGGCCCAACGGGTCGAAGAGGGTCTGGTTGTAAAGGCTCGTGTCGAACTTGGGCAGCGGGTAGAAGTCAGTCATGCGCCCGGTCGGCCGATCTCGACGGCTACGTCGCCGGCTTCAGCGCCGATGCCGTGCACCCAATTCTGAAGCTGAAGATTTCGCGGGCCGTTAGGCGTTCGTCGCACCGTCTCTAGGTCCGGCTTCGTCGCTCTCGGCCGGCTCGTGCGGGTACTCCTTGTACGGGTCCGGATCCGTCGTGGCGACCTTGTTGTACACCAGCCCCAGAACCTGTGCCCGGGCTCGCTCCAGGTTGACGCGCATTCTCTGGAACGCCCGCCGGTCGGTTGCGCCTGGGCTGTGGACTACCAGGGTCCCGTCGACGCGGGAGGAGAGAAGTTGCGCATCCGAGACGGCGAGCAGCACGGGTGCGTCGATCACGACCAGGTCGAACTGCTGTACCAGGTTCGTCAGGATCCGGCCGAATGCATCCGAGTTCAATAGCTCGGGCGGATTGCTCGGCGACTCGCCCGCCGGGAGCACGGAGAAGTCGAACTCCTCGGGCGTTCGGATCGCCTCTGAGAGCGGGATTTTCGCACGCATCACCTCGACCAGGCCGGGCTCTCGATCCACGCCCGTCGCGACGTGAACGCGCGGCCGCCGTAGATCGGCGTCGACCAGCACGACCCGGCGCTGTGCCGAGGCAAAGCTGGTTGCGAGGTTCACGGCGAGCGTGGTCTTACCCTCGCCCATGACCGCGCTCGTGATCAAGAGCGAGCGCAGTTCGCGGCTGCCTGCCTGGAACTGGATGGCGGTGCGAAGGTTCTGGAAACTCTCCCCCGCTGGCGACACGTCCTGTCTGAGTGCTTGCTTCTCCGGCGGGATCGCGCCCGAGACGTTCGGAATCGAACCCAGGTAGGCAGCCCCGAGTTCCCGGGCTGCCTCGCTCGCGTCGTAGACGCTGCGGTCGATCAACTCGAAGAACAGTCCCATGCCAACCCCGAATACCACGGCAAGCGCCAGGCCGAGTCCGATCGCGCGAGGTCGATTTGGGCTCTCGGGGAGCGTTGGCGCGACCGCCCGATCCAGAATGGTCGCCGATCCGTGGTCGGTTCCGGCGCTGAGCAGTGTTTCGTTGAGCCGCGTCAGGACCACCTCGAGCAACTTGCGGTCGATCTCGAGTTGCCGGAGCGTTCGCTGGTGCTCGGCGATCACCGCTCCCTCCACTTCGTTCTCGGGATCGGCCAGGAACGAGTCCAGGCTGTCCTCGAGTACCCTCACACGGGCTTCCCGGTCCTCGCGTGCGAGGGTCAGGGCTCGATACTGGGCGAGCCAGTCCGGTTCCGTGCCGTCGTTCGAGATTCCGGCCTCCGCGAGTTGCCGCTCCAGCTTTTCCATGTGAGTTCGCAGCCGGAGTACCGCCGGGTTGCTCTCGGTCAGGCGCGACCGACGCCCTTCGAGTTCCTTCTGGGCATCCAGGTACTGTCTTCGAAGGGCTTTGAGGCTCCGAAACGCGGTCTCTGCGTCCGTCGAGGCTCCGGCCCACGCGAGAACCTTGGGCTGGAGGGTCGAGAGCTGCAGCTCGACTGCGAGCAGAGCGAGGCGCGCCTGCCCCAGTTCTTCGCCGACGCGGCGCTGGAGGGAGCTCTCGGTCGCGTTCGTACTGCCAACGGGCAGCTCGGCGTCCGCGGCCAGCCGTACCAGCACCTGCTCGCGCCTCTGGATCTCGTCTCGCAACTCGCTGCTCTTCTGGCGGAGCCACGCAATCGCGGTCCGGGAAGCGGCGTTCCGCTGCTCGAGTAGATATCCGACCAGCGACTCAGCCACGACGTTGGCCAGCGCCGCGGCTGCCTGCGCGTCGGCGTGTCCGACGGAAATTCCCAGGATGGAACCGCTCCTCCCCACGTCTCCGAGTTCGACGCTGCTTCGGAGCCCTCCGATCTTGGCCTGTCGTTCCTGATCGGCCGACGTCTCCTCGGGCGTCAGGCCCCAGTTTGCGACCGAGTTCAAACGTTCCTGCACCCGCAGGCGTCCCCAGAGGTCTGTCGGCTCGACCTCGATCCCGAGATCCGGGCTGGCGTCCACGACCCGGCCCAGGACCGTGCTGGATTCGGCCAGTGCCATCATCTGGGCGAGCGGCGAGGTGCGGGCCGACGGCTTGTAGCCCGCTTGTGGCATGAAGTCCACGCCGAACATCAGCACGGCCGGAGGCCGCTCGAAGGATACGGTCGCGACCGCTCGGTAGTGTGCGGGCAGCAGAAAGGGAACCGTCAGTGCAACCAGAAGTGCGGCCAGGAAGCAGAGCAGCATGACGCGCCGCCGGCGCTTAAGCGCCTCGAAAATCCGCTGCAGGTCGAGACCGCTAGGCTCCTCGGTCTCTCTATACGCTTCCTGGTCCGCCATCTAGGCTGTCGTCCCTCCTGCGGGGTTGTCTGATCGTTCGGAGTTTCTGATACGGAGCGCGTCGGGGCCTGATCTGGCCCCTACGCCCCTCACGACCCCTAGGATGTGTATAAAATACCACATCAGGGCAGATTAGTTTCCTTCCTGTGATCCTTTCGGGCTTCCCGCGACCTTCGGTTGCCTCGGGAAGGCCCAACGGTGCCTTCCGGCGACCCGGGGGAACACAGGTAGCATCGATCGTGCCCGGACGCGGTGTGCCCGTTCGGTGTGCCGGGTGAGGTGTGGGCCCTCCAGGACTCGAACCTGGGACCAACCGGTTATGAGCCGGCCGCTCTAACCACTGAGCTAAGGGCCCGAAGCGACGAGATTCGGAGGTCCTAGGGGTTCTCGAGCGGGCCGAGCTTTGCCCGGACCTGCTGCACGAACTCCTTTAGGTTGGGAGACCCAAAGAAGGCCGACCCCATGACGAACACATTCGCGCCCGCGAGTGCGACCTCCTCGACCGTGTCGAGACCGATCCCGCCGTCCACCACCAGGTCCAGGCTGTCGCCGAGCTGCCGGGCCGAGCGCCGGAGCTGGCGGATCTTGGGGAGGGTGTTGCGGATGAACGACTGGCCGCCGAAGCCCGGATTCACGGTCATCACCAGTACCTGATCGACCTCCGGCAGCACGGAGTCCAGCGCGGCTGCCGGGGTTGCCGGGTTGAGCACGACACAGGGGCGGGCGCCGGCTTCGCGGATTTGCAGCAGGGTGCGGTGCAGGTGCGGGCAGGCCTCCACGTGAACGCCGATCGAGGCTGCGCCCGCGCCGACGAATTGCTCGATGTAGCGCTCGGGCTCCTCGATCATCAGGTGCACGTCGACCGGCAGGCTGGTGGCGCGCGCGATTGCGGCGGTGACGTCCGGGCCCAGACTGAGGTTGGGCACGAAGTGGCCGTCCATCACGTCGATGTGGAGCCAGTCGGCGCCGGCCGCCTCGGCCGCCTTCACCTCTTCAGCGAGTCGACCGAAGTCGGCCGACAGGATCGAGGGCGCGATCCGGAAGCGGCTCACAGTCTGGTCTCCGGGGCCCGGGTCCCGGGAGCGCCTCGCGGGGCGAGGCCTCGCGCGCGCCTTCCTGTGCTCTTCGCGAAGCCGGGAGGCTTCGCGGGCGGCCGGGTGTTCACGTCGAGACCCTCCTCTCCGAGGTCGCCCCAGGCACTATAGTCGAGCGCGTCTCCCGGCTCGATGCCCCGGGGCCCGGCTGGACTCCCGTTCGGTCTCAGCGGATGCCGACGCTGGCATACAGCCTCGCGATTCGATCTTCGATCGGCGGGTGGGTTCGGAACATGCGCGTCGCGAGCCGGCGGCCCCGCAGTGGGCTCACGATGAACATGTGGGCCGTTGCCGGGTTCGCCTGCATGGGGATGTGCTCGGAGCCGAGCTCGAGCTTGCGCAGCGCCGAGATCAGTCCGCCTGGATCACCCAGCAGGCGCGCGGCGCCCGCGTCGGCCTCGAACTCTCGCGAGCGCGAGATCGCCATCTGTACCAGAGAGGCGGCGAGGCCCGCGACCATGGTCACGACCAGCATCACCAGCAGGTTTCCCCCCGGGCCGTCGTCATCGCGCGAGAACCCGCCGAAGATCGCGCCCCAGCGCGCCATGCTCCCCAGGATCGCGACGGTGCCCGCGACGGTGGCAGCCACGCTGCCGATCAGGATGTCCCGATGCTTCACGTGAGAGAGTTCGTGGGCGAGCACGCCCTGCAGTTCCCGCCGATCGAGCTGCTGCCTCAGGCCTTCGGTGACCGCCACCACGGCGTGAGAGGGGTTTCGCCCGGTGGCGAATGCGTTGAGCGCGGGGCCCGGAATCACGCAGATGCGCGGCATCGGGATCGCTGCACGTTGCGCCAGGTCCGCGACGACGGCGTAGAGTTCGGGGTCGTCCGGCTCCTGGATCTCCCGCGCCTTGTAGAGGCGGAGGACCAGGCGGTCACTTCCCCAGTAGGCGAAGGCGTTCATGGCGAGCGCCAGCCCGAAGGCGAGAAGCGCTCCGCTCTGGCCGCCGAACGAGTAGCCGGCGAACACGAGCAGGCAGGTGAGCAGCGTGAGCAGGAGCCCGGTTTTCAGGTTGTTCATCTCGCTTCGATCTCCTCGTCCTCGGAAAGCCGGGCGCCGCGAAGGAATGCGGCCGCCGCAGTCGGTCGACGTCCGGCCACCTGAAGTCTAAGTACCTCGACCCAGCCGTCCAGCGCGCCCACCAGCAGGGCCGGGTCCGGTGTCCCCGGGTGTCCGAGCACGGCCCCCGGGCGTAGATCCGGTGCGGGCCCGGCAAACCGGCGGGCCTCGAGGATCCGGAAGTCGAGACCCGCACCGCGCAGCCGGGCCCGGGCCCCTGGGCGCGGCGTCGCGGCCCGGATGCGAAGCAGCACGGCCTCGACCGGGGCGCTCCAGTCGAGCTCCCCGAACGCGCGCGTGAGCTTCGGGGCGTAGCTGGCCTCGGCCGGGTCCTGGGGCACGAATACGGCCGTCCCCTCCGCGATCCGGTCCACGCTCTCCGCCAGCAGCGGACCGGCCAGCTCCGCCAGGCGCTCTTCCAGGCTGCCCGCGCTCTCGCCGGCTTCGATCTCGAGTTCGCGGCGCGCGCAGCGGTCGCCGGCGTCCATCGCCTTCTCGATACGCATGATCGTGACCCCGGTGTGTTGCTCGCCGCCGAGCAGCGCGTGGGCGACCGGAGCCGCACCCCGGTAGCGCGGGAGCAGGCTCGCGTGTGCGTTGATCAGGCCGTGCTGCGGAAGTTCGCGAACGGGTCTGGGGAGAAACTGGCCGAATGCGACGACGCATCCAAGATCCGGGGCCCGCGCTCGCATCCACCCCAGCGCCGCCGCGTCGCCCACCCGCTCCGGCTGTAGGACCGGCAGGCTGCGGCGCTCCGCTTCGGCGCGGACCGGGGTCGGCTCGAGCCTGTGCCCGCGGCCGCGGGGGCGGTCGGGCTGCGAGACCACGCCTACGACCTGGTGACGGCTCGCGCAGAGCGCTCGCAGGCTAGGCAGCGCGAACTCGGGCGTCCCGAAGAAGAGCACCCGCAGTGCCGGCGGATCCGGCATCGCGGCTGCCTTACTCCTCGGCGCTTACGGCGGAGGTCGCGCTCTCCCGCTCGCGGCGGAGCTGCCGCTTGCGCCGGCGCGTGTAGAGGTCGCGCTTGAGCCGGCTGATGCGGTCGATGAAGAGCACGCCGTCGAGGTGGTCGATCTCGTGTTGCAGACAGAAAGCTTCGAGACCCGTGGCCTCGATCGTGACTTCGTCCCAGTCGAGGTTGCGGGCCCGCACCACGACCCGGGCGTCCCGGTCCACGTCGGCCGTGAAGTCGGGGACCGACAGGCAGGCCTCTTCCTCCGAGACCGCGCGACCTTCCCGCTCGACGATCTCGGGGTTGACCAGGACCCGCAGGTTCCGCTCGCCGTCCTCGGTCGCCCAGTCCGTGTCGATGACCGTCAGCCGCAGCGCGACGCCCACCTGGGTTGCGGCCAGCCCGATGCCGGGCTCCGAGTACATGGTCAGGGCCATGTCTGCCGCGAGTTGACGCAGCTCGGTGTCCAGCGCTTCCTTCCGAACCGGCGCTGCTTTCTCGCGCAGGCGGGGATCGGGGAACTGCAAGACCTCGAGAATCATATTGGCTCAGTCATAGCATCGAGAGGGGGGAGAGGTCGACCCGGGTCACAACGCCGCGAAAGCGGCCCTGCGCGTGCTCGGAGAGTTCCCGGGCGACCTCGTGCGTGGGTGAGCGCGGACCGAGCAGCAGGATCTGCCAGCGGAAGCGATCCCGAAGCCGCGCGATCGGTGCCGGCGCGGGTCCGAGCACCTCGACCGGATCCGCATCCGGGCCGGCGCGGCGGGGGCTTCGTGCAAGCTGTGCGAGATCGCGGGCCGCCGACTCCACCTCGTGTTCCCGCTTGCCCGCCAGCAGCAACTGCGCCAGCGCGCGGAACGGCGGGTAGCCGTGAGGCTTCCGGTGCCGGAGTTCCTCGCGAAAGAAGCTCGGGTAGTCATGCGTGCGGGCGAGCGCGATCGCGTACTGGTCGGGCAAGCAGGTCTGGATCACGACGCGCCCGGCCTCGTCGCCCCGGCCGGCCCGGCCCGCCACCTGCGTGAGGAGCTGGAAGGTTCGCTCGGCCGCTCGGAAGTCCGGGAACTGCAGTCCCAGGTCTGCAGCGATGACCCCGACGAGCGTCACGCCGGGCACGTCGTGGCCCTTGGCGACCATCTGCGTGCCAATCAGGACGTCGGTCTCGCGCGCGTGGAAATCACCCAGAATCCTGCGTTGGGCGCCCTTCGCCGCGGAGGTATCCCCGTCGAGGCGCGCGACCCGCGCGCGGGGGAACATCGCGGTTACTTCTTCCTCGACGCGTTCGGTCCCGAACCCGAACAGCGTGCCCTCGGGACTCCCGCAGGCTTCGCAGCGAGAACTCGGCTCGACCTGGAACCCGCAGTAATGGCATCGGAGCACGCCCTGTTCCGGGCGCTCGGGCCGATGCGGGCCCCCGGTCGTGTGATAGACGAGGCTGATCTCGCAGTGCTTGCAGCGCATCCCGTGGCCGCACGCGTAGCAGTAGGCGAGCGTGGCGAAGCCCCGGCGATTCAGGAACAGGATCGCCTGCTGGTCCGCGGCCAGGGCCTGGGAAAGCGAGGTCCGGAGGGCGCGCGACAGGATCGTCGGCCGGCCGCGCTGGCGAGGCTCCCGCTGCATGTCGACGATCTCGACTTCGGGCAGCGGCCGACGTGCGATCCGGTAGGGCAGGTTGAGGCGTTCGATCTCGCCGCGGGTGGACCGGTAGCTGGTCTCGATGTCGGGTGTCGCCGAACCCAGTACCAGCGGGCAGTTCGCCGCCCGGGACCGGAACTGCGCCACCTCCCGTGCGTGGTAGCGAAAGCGCGTCTCGGTGTTCTTGTAGGCGGCGTCGTGTTCCTCGTCGATCACGAGCAGTCCCAGGTTCTTGACCGGCGCGAACACGGCCGATCGCGCCCCGATCGCGATCGGAAACTCTCCGGCGTGGATCGCGCGCCATTGATCGAAGCGGTCCCCGGCAGAGAGCCCGCTGTGCAGCACCGCGACCCGGTCTGGGAAGCGCGCGCGGAAGCGGTCCACCAGTTGGTGCGTGAGAGAGATCTCGGGAACCAGCACGATCGCGGTCCGCCCCGCTTCGAGCGCGGCCGCGGTCGCACGCAGGTACACCTCGGTCTTGCCGCTGCCCGTGATTCCGTAGAGCAGGAACTCCCTTCCCTCCCGCGAAGCGATCGCCGCCCGGATCCGTCCCGTGGCCTCGCGCTGGTGCGGGGTGAGTTCGGGGATTCCGGGATCGGGGCCGAGCGCGGGCGGAACCTCGGTCCGCCGGACCTCCCGGAGCTCGCCGACCACCAGTCCGCGCTCGCACAGGGCAGCCAGAGCGCTCGAAGCAGAGAGTGGAGATGGCGCGTCGGCCAGGGCCTCGAGGATTGCCCGCTGGCGCGGTGCGCGGCCGAGCGTCGCCAGTGCCTCGTCCAGATCGAGGCCCTCCCGAATCCGAAAGACCCGTTCGGTCCGGGGCCGCACCCGGGGCGGATCGGTCGTCTCGGTGCGCGAGATCCAGCCCAGTTGCTCCAGGCGGTCGAGCAACGGCAGCGCCGCCGGGAAGCGGGCCCCGAGCGCCTCCTCGTGGACCGGCCCCCGGCCGATCGCCGACAGGATCCGGCCGAAGCTGCCGCGCGCTTCTCCTCTCTCGAGCGCCCGGCGTCCAGGGTCGAGCAGTTCCAGCCTGCGCCCGCTACGCGGCTCGGTTCCGGGCGGGATCGCGGCGCGTAGCGCGATCCCGGGCGGGCACAGAGACTCGCGCGCCGCGTGCAGCACCGCCTCGAGGAGTTCCGGGCCGAGGACCGGCTCCGGGTCGACCGCGCCGACGACCGAGCGCAGCTCGGCCGGCGCGGCGCTGTTCGGCGCCCGGCTCACGCGCAGCACGAAGGCGGCCAGTTTACGACCCCGGTAGGGGACGATGACGCGGCAGCCGGGCGCGACCTCGATTCCGTCCGGGAGTAGGTAATCGTAGGTGGCGTCGACGGGGAGCGGAATCGCGACCTCGACCACACGCGGCTCTTTCACACCGCAATCTTAGCTAAGGTCTGGGCATGGCGGACATCGTCGTCGTCGGCAGTCTGAACGTGGACCTGACTCTGCGCGCAAGTCGGCTTCCCGCGCCGGGCGAGACCGTGAGGGCCGACGCGATCGAGATCGGGCCCGGCGGGAAGGGCTGCAACCAGGCGATCGCAGCCGCTCGTCTCGGTGCCCGCGTGCGCATGGTCGGCTGGCTCGGTGACGACCGTTTCGCCGAGGTTCCGGAACGGGCGCTGGCCGAGGCCGGCGTGGATCTCGCACACCTGCAGCGGGCCCCTGACACGGCAACCGGGATGGCCGCGATCGTGGTGTCGGGCGAGACCGGACAGAATCAGATCGCGGTCTTCCCGGGCGCAAATCGCGAGGTCACACCGAAACAGGTTCGGGGCGCCGCAGACGCGTTTCGCGCGTCGTCGGTCTTGCTGGTGCAACTCGAGCTGCCGCTCGAGACCGTGGACGCGGCGCTCGACCTGGCACGCGAGAGCGGCTGCACCACGATTCTCGACCCCTCGCCCGCTCGCGCGCTTCCCGAGGAAATGCTTCGCAAGGTCGACGTTCTCACCCCGAACGAGAGCGAGGCCTCGCTGCTCTGCGGGCACCCCGTGACCGACGTTGAATCGGCCGCGGCCGCGGGATCGAGACTCTGCGAGAAGACGGGCTCCGATGTGCTCGTCACCCTGGGTGCGCGGGGAGTGGTCTGGGTTCGAGCCACGGGGTTCGAGCATCTTCCGGCGCCCGCGGTCGAGGCTGTGGATACGACCGGGGCCGGCGATGCGTTCAACGGGGCGCTCGCCGTGGCGCTGGCTGCCGGCGAACCGCTCGCGCGCGCGCTCGGGCAGGCGCTTCGCGCAGGCTCGGACTCGACGAGGCGGCCGGGTGCGGCCGCCTCGATGCCGACGCGGCGGGATCTGGAAGATCCGGACGGTCCCTGCGGAGCTAGCTCTGACGCCTGCGAAGGTCGTGCAGGACCAGCCTCGCGAGGGCCTTGAGGGTCTCGAACACGCCTTCCCCGCTGGCGGCCGAAGCCTCGAACTCGAGGACCTTGCCGTCGGGGTTGAGTTCGTTGCGGAGTTCCTCGATCGAAACGGCGTTCGGTAGATCTCGCTTGTTGTACTGCAGGACCCAGGGAATCTCTGCGAGACAGTAATGGTGTTCGAGCAGGTTCTGCTCCAGATTCGCGAGCGACTCGAGATTGGCCTCGATGCGCTCTTCCTGGCTGTCTGCCACGAATACCACGCCGTCGACCCCCTTCAGGATCAGTTTGCGACTCGCGTCGTAAAATACCTGTCCGGGGACGGTGTAGAGGTGAAAGCGGGTCTTGAAACCCCGCACCTCGCCGAGGGCGAGTGGCAGGAAGTCGAAGAACAACGTCCGCTCGGTTTCGGTCGCGAGCGAGATCATCTTGCCCTTCGCGGAATCCGCCGTGCGTTCGTAGATGTGCTGCAGGTTCGTTGTTTTGCCGCAGAGTCCCGGCCCGTAGTAGACGAGCTTGCAGTTGATCTCGCGCGCAGAATAGTTGATGAAGGCCATGGGTCCTCAGTCAGAGAATAGATTGTCGATGTCTTCTGCCGTGATCATGGAAAAGGCTGCGCTCGGGTCCTCGGTCTCGAACTCTGCTTCGCCCTTTTGGAACAGCTCCTCGAAAAGCGCCCCGAGGGTCTGGTTTGCCTTCTTTGCGCGCAGGCGCACGAGACCGAGCGAGCTGCGCTCGTCGAAGATCACGACCAGGATGATGCGTCCGCCCATCAGCGAGACGTGTACGTTGTCGTGCTCGCCCTGGTGGAACTGCGTCGGAAACTCCCGCTCTCCCAGTAGTTTTGCGAGTCCGCCCGAGGCTGCGATGTTCCCGGCCACGAGCGAGGCCAGCGAGATGGTATCGATGTCGCCGAGCTCCCCGGACTCGGCCACCAACTGTCCGTTCCGGTCAACGAGAAAGACCGCCTTTGCGTTCGCGTCGTGTACAAGCCGATCCGCCGCGGACTGAATGCGGCTGTGGTCGTCTTCGTAGAGCACGAATTGCGGACTCAGAGACATTCGAAACCGTCCTGTAAAGCGGGCCGCACCGCTGCGCTGGCCCTGCCCGCGGCCGCGGTACCTGTTCCTAAGCAATCGACATTGCTCAGGAAATGCTCCCCCATCGATCGCTAAAGTATACCTCACGCCCCTCGCAGAGAGGTGTACAAAATGGGAGATCGGCCGTCCGGACGGGATCTTGAGCCCCGCGGCCCCAGGCTCGCGTTCAGGCCCCGAAGGCGCGCCGGTTCTCGAGGGACCTGCGGACGGTGACCCGGTCGACGTACTCGAGATCCCCTCCGAGCGGCATTCCGAAGCCGATCCGGGTGACGAGCACCTCGCAGTCGCGGAGCTGGTCGGCCACGAACAGCGCCGTGGCTTCTCCCTCGGGGTTGGGATTCGTCGCCAGGATGACTTCGTCCACTTCGCCCGCGCGAACCCGCTGCAGAAGCGGCCCGATCCGAAGCGCGTCGGGCCCGATTCCATCGAGCGGAGAGAGGGTACCCCCGAGCACGTGGTAGAGCCCCTGGAAGTTGCCGGCCCTTTCGATCGACGCGAGATCTGCGGGCTCTTCGACTACGCAAACCTGGCGGCCCTGCCGGTTCTCATCGGTGCAGATCGGACACGGGCTCCGTTCAGAGGGGGTGAAGCAGCGCTCGCAGATCACGACGTCGCTCCTGAGCCGTACGATCGCCTCCGCGAGGTCCGAGGCTACGGGATCAGGGGCGGCCAGCAGGAAGTAGGCGAGCCGCGTCGCGGTCTTCTCTCCGATGCCGGGCAGGCGGCGCAGGGCGCTTACGACGCGCTCGATCGGGGTCAGCAGTTGTGTCATTGCGTACCGCCGAGCAGGCCCCCGAGTGCGCCGAGCGGGAGCCCCGTCGCCTGCTGAAGCTCCTCCTGCACGAGTGCCTGGGCGCGCCGGTGTGCCTCGTTGACCGCTGCCACGACCAGATCCTGAAGCATCTCGACATCCCGGGCATCGACCGCCTGCGGGTCGATCTCGATGCTGACGAGTTCGAGCTTGCCGTTGACGACGGCCCTCACCATCCCGCCGCCCACGGTCGCTTCGGCCGTGCGGTGTCGCAGCGTCTCCTGCACGGTCTTCATCTTTCCGCCGAGTTCCTGGATCTGGCGGAACAGCTGATTCATGTCGAAGGGCTCAGCCATCGATCTCGTCTTCCGGCTGCGCCGTAGCAGACAGGCGCTCGCTCGCCTCCGCGATGCGGATTTCCCGGAGTTCTCCGTCGAGCGACTCGATCACCTGCTGGACCGCGGGGTGGGCTTTCGCCTCTCTCCGGATCCGGGCCTCCCGCTCGCCGCGCGTGGTTCGGGCGGCGTCTGCCGGGCCGGTTTCCGCGATCCGGGGTCCGGCGGCCGTCGCGCTCGACCGTCTGCCCGAGGACTGCGGTCTGCCGCGGCCGGCGCGAGACCCCGTGCTGTCGCCGCGCGTAGAGCCGCCCGCGGTGCGCCCCGGGCGCGGGGGGGATCCGGGCGGCGGTTCGCGATCCGGGTCCTCGAGCGCCTCGAGCCGCCCGATCAGCCGGCTGAGCGATTCGGTCTGTGGCAGCGTTGCGAGCCGGGCCACGGCCATTTCGAGCGCGTGGGCGGGGCTCGGGGCCCATGCGAGGTCCTGGTGCCGCTGCAGCAGCACCCGGAACAGCTGCTGAAAGGTCTCGGCGGCGTGCTCGCGCGCACGCCCCTGGACGGCCGCGACCTGGTCCGGAGCTGCGTCGATCACGTCGGTCGCGTCTTCGACGATGCGGGCGACGAGCAGGTCGCGCAGGTCGCTCAGCAGTGCGACCGAGAGTCGCGACGGATCGACGCCGCTGTCGATCGCCGAGCGCACCGCGGCCAGGGCGCCGGCCGCGTCCTGGGCGAGCACGGGCGTCAGAATCTCCTCCCGCACCCTCCGGTCCACGAGATCGAGGACGGCGTTCGCGTCGGCCTCCGAAATCGTCTGCCCGAGCCCGCTCTGCAATCGATCGAGCAGCGTCAGGCTGTCGCGCAGGCTGCCGTCGGCCTCGCGCGCGATCGTGCGCAGTACGGCTTCGGGAATCTCGATCTCGTCGGCCCGCACGATCTCGCGCAGCCGCTCGAGCATCTCGGCGGAGCCGAGACGTCGCAGGTCGAAGCGCTGCACCCGGGAAAGCACGGTCGCCGGGATCTTCTGTGGGTCGGTGGTTGCGAATACGAAGAGCGTGCGGTCGGGCGGTTCCTCGAGGGTCTTGAGCAGCGCGTTGAACGCGGGCTGGGAGAGCATGTGAATCTCGTCGATGATGAAGATCCGGTGCTTTCCGGGGGTGGGCGCATAGCGGGAGGTCTCGATGATGTCGCGTACGTTGTCGACGCCGGTGTGGCTGGCCGCGTCGATCTCCTGCACGTCCATCGAGCCTCCCGACGAAATCTCGAGGCAGGGGCCGCAGCGACCGCAGGGCTTTTCGGTCGGGCCGTCGTCACAGTTCAGGGCCTTGGCGACGAGCCGCGCGATCGTCGTCTTTCCGATCCCGCGCGGACCGGCCAGGAGCAGTGCGTGCGGCAGACGGCCGGAGGCGATCGCGTTGCGCAGTGTGACCGTCACGTGCTGCTGACCCACGACCTCGTCGAAGGTCTGGGGGCGTGTGCGGCGGGCGAGGACTTCGTAGCTCATGGGGCGGTTGCCAACTCCACCGGACCCGCCCGCTCGTAGCCGGCAGCGGGACCGGCCGCTGCGATCTCCCTCGAGGATCGCTGGGCCAACCGACCACCTGGAGAGCGACGCTGCCGCTGCTTCCTTCCGGACCTGACGGGGTTCACGCACTCCCCACCGGCCGGGACCCAGCGATCACCGACGGAGATCGAATTCCGGACTCTACCTCCCGCTTCGGGAGGCGTAAAGCCGCGGCCTCCGGAACTGGGCGCGAAGCATCAGGGCTGGGGCGCCTTCCGCTCCAGTGCCAGGCGCCGCATCAGAATCGCCGCGATCGCGGCCCGGCGGGTCAGGCTATCGATCTCGATGAACTCGCGGTCGGTATGTGCGTCGCCGCCCTCGGCTCCCATCGAGTCGAGCGTCGGCAGGCCCACCGCCCCCATCAGCGAGCCGTCGGTTCCACCGCCCGCGTGGACCGGTTCCGGAGGGCGGACCCCCATGGCCTCGGCGACCTCTGCGTGCTTTTCGAGCAGTTCGCGTACGGCCTCGGTCTCGATCTTGGGTGGCCGGTGCAGGGTCCCCCAGAGTTCGGTGGTGGTCCCCTCCACGAAGGTGCGTCCCGAGATCTCCTCGATCTCGGCGCGGACTTCCCGTCCTAGCTCGGGGGTGTCGTAGCGCAGATCGACCCAGGCCTCGGCGTGAAAGGGCACGATGTTGCGCTTCGTCCCCCCCCGGAGGGTCCCCACGTTTAGATTGATCCCGCGCTTGTAATCGGTGAGGGCCTCGATCAGGCGCACCTTCTCGACGATTTCTCGGATCGCGCTCCTGCCCTTCTGGTGGGCGCTTCCGGAGTGTGCAGCGACGCCCTCGACCGTCAGGTAGAACTGCCCGAGGCCGCGGCGCGAACGAACCATGACGCCGCCCTCGTAGGCGGCCTCGAACACGAAGCCCGTGGTCGCGCGCCGCGCCGCCTCCTCGATCCGGGCGCGAGAACCCAGCGATCCGATCTCTTCGTCCGCGTTGAAGATCACGGTCCATTCCGCCGCGCCCAGGTCGCCGCTCTGTTCGAGCACCCGAAGCGCCGCGAGCATGACCACGATCCCGCCCTTCATGTCGACGATACCGGGCCCGGTGGCGCGCCCCGGGCTTTCGGCCGAGAGGCGGAATTGTTGAAAGGGTGAGTCCGGCTCGAAGACCGTGTCGTAGTGCCCGACCAGCAGGAAGTGAGCGGGATTTCCCTGCCCCTCCAGGGCGGGACGGTGCGCGGTAATCAACGGTCCGGTCTCGAAGCGCCCGCGCCCCGGGATGTCGAGTTCGGGTCCCCGCTCGCTGCGCACCGTGAAGCCGAGCTCCTCGAGCGGTTTGAGCAGCCGCTGCGAGAAGGCGCGCAGACCCTCGATGTTGAAGGTCCCGGTGTTCTGGTCGACCCACTCGTCCAGAGTCGCGAGCAGGCTGTCGCGCCGCGCGTCGACCGCGCTCCGAATCCGGATCTCCTCCTCGGACAGGGTGGCGTGCGCCGGGAAGCTCCCCATCAGGACGAGGAGCAGCAGCCGGGGCGAGGCTGCGACGGCCACTCGAAGCATGGCCGCGGAGGGTACGCGCCTCAGCGATTCCTTCAACGTCCACACACGGCCCCGGTCCGTGAACCTCGCCGCGACGCGGCACGCGTGCGAGAATCGTGGCCCGATGGCGCCGCGCAGGATCTCGGTTCCGATTACGCTCACGTCGACCCTCGTGGCCATCACGATCGCCCTTACGGTCGGCTGGCAGATCCTGCTGGCGCGCGAAGTCAGCACCCTCGTGGACGGCTTCACGGGCGTCCACTGGCTGCTCGTATTCGTGGGTTCACTCTTCTTCCTGCTGATCATCACCGCGAGCATCCTCCAGACGATCTGGCTGGTGCGCGAGATCCGGACGAATCAGCGCCAGCAGAGCTTCATCGATGCCGTCACCCACGAATTGCACACCCCGCTCTCGTCGCTCAGGCTCTACCTGGACACCCTCGGAAGCCGCTCCCTCGACGAGGGACGGCGCGCGGAGTTCATCGAAGTCATGGGCTCCGATCTCGATCGCCTGCAGCGCACCATCGATCAGATCCTGGCGGCAGCCCGCACCGAGCTTCGGACCCGGCGACGCAACCGTGTCGATCTCCGGGCGCTCCTCGGGGAGGTTGTGTCCGATGCGCGGGAGCGCCACGAACTCGCGCAAGACGCCGTGCGCCTTGCGGCTTCGCCAGCGGCCAGTGTCCGCGGAGACGCCGCGCAGCTTCGAGTCGTCTTTCGGAACCTGATCGAGAATGCAATCCGTTACACACGAGGGCCGGTACGGGTCGACGTCCGAATCCGGCCGGTCTCGGGGCGCCGTCTCGAGGTCGAGTTCTCCGACGAAGGCCTCGGGATTCCGTCCTCTGCTCTGCGCGGAGTCTTTCAGCGCTTCTCGCGACTTTCCAACGACGTAGTCCGGACCACACGCGGCCTCGGCCTCGGCCTCTACATCGTGCGGAACGTGGTGCGCGCGCACGGCGGATCGGTTCGGGCCGAGAGCGAGGGCGAGGGCACCGGCAGCCGCTTCATCGTTCGACTCCCCGGCGAATTGGATGAGCACACGAGTCCTGCTGGCTGAAGACGACGAGCACATCGCGCGCGGCCTCTGTTTCAACTTCGAGGCACACGGCTACGAGGTCGAGTGGCTCGCTCGGGGTGACCTTGCTCTCGCCCGTCTGCTCGATCAGCGCCAGCCGCTCCCGGACCTGCTCATCCTCGATGTGATGCTTCCGGGGCTTTCGGGGCTCGAGGTTCTGCGAGAGCTGCGCGAGCGGGAAAGCCGCGTGCCGGTTCTGCTGCTCACCGCGCTCGACTCCGAGCGGGAGGTGGTCGCTGGACTCGACCTCGGTGCTGACGACTACCTCACCAAGCCCTTCTCGCTTCCGGTGCTGCTGGCCCGGATGCGCACGCTGTTGCGCCGCGGCGCCCAGAGTCAGGAACGAGGAGCGTCCGAGAGTTTTTGGATCGGCGAGGTCGCCGTCTACCCGGAGCGCTTCGAAGTCGAACGCGAAGGTGAGAGGCTGCCGCTCACCGCCAAGGAACTCGGACTGCTGTGCCTACTGAACGAGCGTCGCGGGAAGGCCGTGAGCCGCGGCGAGATCCTGCAGGAAGTGTGGGGTTTGCATCCCAAAACTCGTACGCGTGTCGTCGATACCTTCATCCTTCGGTTGCGAAAGCTGGTCGAGCGCGATTCGTCGGAGCCTCGCTACATCGTTTCGGTGCGTTCGTATGGATATCGTCTGCGAGACGATCTTTGAGTCCGCACCACTGAGGAGAACGGACCCCACGCTCGGAAGAAGTCGCGCTTCGAGGTGAGAAAATTGGCCGCGCGCGACCTCTCGATGGACTGAAAGAGTTTTCCCGGAAGCCGGGTATGGCGGCGCGCTCGTTCCGCAGCGCCGCCTCGGTTTCGATTTGTCGCCGGATTTCGCGCACCTAGAGCGGCGCGCCAACTCGCACGGATTTTCCGTCGGTGCGATGCAAGGTTGGTACACGAGTTGCACACAGATGGGGCAGGAGAGGAACTTCCTCTCCCGACCCTGCCCTGGGAGGAGGGAGATCGCTCCCTCCTCCACCTGCGGCGAGGTTGAGAAGGGGAACACAGGAGGAAATAGACCAAAGATCTGACGGCTGCAGGCCGCTCATCCGTCTCGTGCCCCACCCCCAGCTGCACGCGACTCGAGTTTCCCCCGGTGTGCCCTGCGGCCCTCGAGAGAGGATCTCGCCCCCCCAGAGCCGTGCTTCGGTTCGAGGTGAGTGCCCAGGGTTCCCGGAACGTAGCGAGGCGACGCAGCGCCGGGAATCGGTCACGACGAGGTCCGCCGCGGGCCCGTGGTATCTCTCGAGGGCCGCTCCAGTTTCTCGTCAGCCGAGCCCCAGGCGTGCTCGGGGCTCGACGGGAGTCCGTGCGTATTTTCGGTGTCCGTCGAGTTCGTGCACTTCGCGGCCGGTGGTTCCGGCCAGGCTCACTCCTGGAGGCGGCAGCTCGAGCCTGCCAGGAGGGGTCGAGCGCGCCGCATAGGACGTCGTGACGCGCCCGCATGCAGGGGAGCGCCCCGACGGAGTGGCGGTCAAAGTGTGTCGCTCCCTTCGCAAACTGGTCCGGATTGGGCGTGTCGAACTCCGTGCCGCCCTACACGCCCCACAGCTGACGGTTGAGACGGTCGCGCAGAATGACGATCAGGTTCCGGGGCCGCCGGTGCTGCATGCGCAGGCTGATCCCCCTGCGCGCGGCGGGCCCGGGCGGCCGGAGCCGCCGGGTGAAGGCTGCGGAGATTCGCGATAGCCTTCCGCGGGGCGCAAACAGAGGGGGAGAAATGGGCGAGAGCGAAGGGTCGAGGTCGTTTGCGGGGACCGCCCTCGCGGAGCGGAGCTAGCATGGGTGCCCCGGCCCCCGGTCCGAGCGGGAGGCTCACGCTGGACGAACTCTCCGACCGCGTTGCCCGTGGCGAGATCGACACCGTGCTCACGCTGTTTCCGGATCTCTACGGTCGGCTGGTCGGAAAACGGATCACCGGGCGCTTCTTTCTGGAACAGGTCGTGGGCCACGGCATGCACGCATGTGACTACCTGCTCGCGTGCGACGTCGAGATGGATCCGGTGCCGGGCTATGCATTTACCTCGTGGGAGAGCGGCTATGGTGACTTCCTCTGCCGGCCGGACTTCCGTACGCTCCGGCAGGCGGCGTGGCTCGAACGTTCGGCGATCGTGATCTGTGACGTGCTAGACGAAGGCAGCGAGGTGCCGGTCGCAGTCGCCCCGCGCACGGTTCTGGCGCGGCAGGTCGAGCGCGCGCGCGAGTCGGGCTTCGAGCCGCTGGGAGCCTCCGAACTCGAGTTCTTCGTGTTCCGCGAGAGCTACGAATCGGCGGGCGCCAAGGGTTTCACGAATCTCGAAACCTTCGGATCCTACGTCGAGGACTACCACATCCTGCAGGGAACTCGCGTGGAGCCGCTGGTGGGCGAGATCCGCCGGGTGCTGGACGCTTCCGCGATTCCGGTCGAGTTCAGCAAGGGCGAGTGGGGACCGGGCCAGCACGAGATCAACCTTGCGTATTGCGATCTGCTCGAGATGTCGGACCGGCACGTGCTCTACAAGGAAGCGGCCAAGACCGTTGCCATTCAGCAGGAACTGGCGATCACCTTCATGGCCAAGTGGACGTCCGAGCACGCCGGAAACAGCATGCACCTGCACGTGAGTCTCTGGGACGCGGACACGCGCAGCAGAAACCTGTTTGCGGGCGAGGGCGACCCGATCCCGGGTACGCGCGCGGAGCCCTCGGCGCTGTTCCGACACTGGCTCGGCGGGCTGATCCACCACGCGCGCGCGACGACGCTGTTCTTTGCTCCGACCGTGAACTCGTACAAGCGCTTCGTGGCTGGGACCTTCGCTCCAACGGGGATCGGCTGGTCGTACGACAACCGCACCACGGGCTTCCGCGTCATCGGGTACGGTCCCTCGCTCCGGGCGGAGTGCCGGATTCCGGGCGGAGACGCGAATCCCTACCTGGCCTTCGCGGCCCTGCTCGCGGCCGGCCTCGACGGGATTGAGCGGCGCCTGGAGCCACCAGAGATGTTCGAGGGCAACCTCTACGAGGCCGAGGGTGTCCCGCAGGTGCCGAGTAGCCTGAACGAGGCGATCGCGGCCGCCGAGGAGAGCAAGATGCTGCGCGCGGCGTTCGGTCCGGAGGTCCTCGAGCACTACCTGCACTTCGCGCGCACAGAGCAGCGCAAGTTCGACGAGACCGTGACCTCCTGGGAGCGCGCACGCTACCTGGAGCGCATTTGAGCAGCGCCACCCGAGCTTGAGCAATCCGCCGCAGGGCCTCGTCCTCACGGTCTTCCGCGGCGGCTGCGCCGTGGTCTTCGAGGACCGCGTCATCGAACTGCGGCTGGTCGGGCGTCACGCGCACCACGAGATCGCGCTCGCTGTCGGCGACGAGGTCAGCTTCGATCCCGAGCGGGGCATTGTGCTCGAGCTTCGCCCGCGCCGGACCCGGCTCGCACGCTTGCGTCCGCTGGCCGGCCGGCGCGCGCGCCTGAAGCGCGAAGAACAGGTAATCGCCGCGAACATGGACCTGCTCGGCATCGTCGCTTCCGTGATTCGGCCGCCGTTTCGCCCCGGTCTCGTCGACCGCTTTGCGCTCGCGGCCCGGGCCGGGGGACTCGAGGCCATCTTGATCGTGAACAAGATCGATCTTTTGGAAGGCAGCCCGCTTCCGGAGGAGGTGACGGGCTGTGCGGCGGCGCTGCCGGTCTTCCCGGTCTCGGCCCATACCGGGGATGGGCTCGCCGCCCTGCGCGAGCACCTGCGCGGTGCGCGCACAGTGCTCGGTGGACATAGCGGTGTCGGGAAGTCATCGCTTCTGAACGCGCTCGAGCCGGAGCTGCGGATCGAGACCGGCGCGTTGTCGATGGCGGGACGCGGGAGCCACACCACCGCGCGCGCGGTGTTGTTTCGGCTTCCCGGGGACGCGCTGGTGGTGGACACGCCGGGCATCCGGGAACTCGAGACGGGGGCTCTCGAGCCCGAACTCGTGATCGGGATCTATCCCGAGATCGAACGCGCCGCGCACGCGTGCCGTTTTCGTGACTGCCGCCACGATCGCGAACCGGGCTGCGGGGTCCTGGACGCGATCGAGCAGGGATCGATCCCGGCCTCGCGTTACGCGAGCTACCGCCGCCTCGTGGGCGAGGTCGAGCGCGAAGCGCGCACAACGGCCCGCCGGGGGACCTGAGTTCTCGGTGTCCGAGGCAGACCCCGATCGCGCCGATGCTGGTTCCGGGCCGCAGCCGAACACGAGGACGCAGTCGCCGGGTCGGCAGCGGCGAAGCTCCGGCCCGGCCTCCTCGACGACGCCCGGGAACTCGTGGCCGAGCGAGGATTCCCCCACCGGCGGGGCCGGACCGTACCAGGGATCGAGCTCGGACCCGCGGGTCGCGGTCTGCTGGATCCGCACGATCGCGTCCGCGGCAGAGGCGAACTTCGAGTCTCCCGCGGCCTCGACCCGGAAGTCCCTGGGGCCGTGGGAGATGGTCAGCTTCGTGGATCGGAGCCCACTTCAGCATGAGGCCGAGTCGCCCCGTGTGCGTTTTCATCCGGGGGTCTACAATATACGAGATGCTCGCGGGCGATCTGGGTAGGGAAGGGGCAGAGAGCGTGCCGATTTCTCGGTCGGTACGCGAGCGCTTCGTGGAACTCGCGCGCGCCCCCGAGGGCAAGGTCGAACTGGACGAGGGTGCGCTGCTGATCGCAGCCGAGGCCTACCCCGACCTGGACGTCGACTACTACCTCCGCATGCTCGATCGCCTGGCCGACTCGCTGCGACCCGAGCTTGCCGGGGCAGGGAGCGGACGCGAGCGAATCGAGTGCCTGCGCGAATTTCTGTTCGAGCGCTGCTGTTTCGCGGGAAATCAATCCGACTACAAGGATCCCCGGAACAGCTTCCTGAACGATGTATTGGAGCGACGTACCGGACTTCCGATTGCGCTCTCGATCGTGTACATCGAGGTCGCCCGGCGGGTCGGGCTCCCGGTGCGAGGCGTGAACTTTCCGGCGCACTTCATGGCCAAGTACGTCGGAGAGGAAGAACTCCTGATCGACCCCTTCTTCGGGCGCATCGTCAGCAAGTCCGAGTGCCTCGACCGCCTCCGGCGTGCGCTCGGCCGGGGCGCCAAGCTGGACCGGGATCCGCTCGAGTGTGCGCACAATCGCGAGGTCCTCGTGCGCATGCTCACCAATCTGAAGAACGCGTACATCCAGGCGCGAGACTTTGCGCGCGCTCTCGGTGCCTGCGACCGGATTCTGCTCCTGGGACCGGACGCGCCGCTCGAGATCCGGGACCGCGGCCTGGTCTACCAGCAGCTCGAGTGTTACGGCTCCTCGCGGGCCGATCTCGAACGCTTCCTGGAACTCGCGCCCGACCACGAGACCTGCGATCGGGTGCACGACGTGTTGGCCTCGGTCAGGCGCCACGCCGACCGCATCTGCTAGCGGGGCGGGGCGGCAGTCTTTCCGGATTCAGTTTCCCGCGACCCACGCCCGCACCAGTTGGTGCGCGATCGCCATCGGGGGTGGGAGCCAGAGCCCCTCCGGGCCCGGAGGGGAACGCAGTGCCTGCGCGACCGCGTCACGCGGGAACCAGCGGGCCGTCTCCAGTTCTTGCGAGTCGACAGTGATCTTCTCGCTCGCGGCCTCGGCGACGCAGCCCAGCATGAGCGACGATGGGAACGGCCAGGGTTGCGAGAAGCGATAGCGCACGCTCGCGACCTCGATCCCGGCTTCCTCGCTGACCTCGCGGCGTACGGCTTCCTCGAGGGTCTCGCCCGGCTCGACGAAGCCGGCGAGCGCCGAGAACATGCCGGGCGGCCAGCCGGACTGGCGCCCGAGCAGGCAGCGGTCGGCATGGGTGACCAGCATGATCGCGACCGGGTCGGTGCGCGGAAATTGCTCGGCCGCGCAGGCGCCCTGCTCGCAGCGTCGCTGATAGCCTCCGTCGCCGCTCGTGCTCGGTCCGCCGCACGACGCGCAGTAGCGGTGGCGTTGGTGCCAGTCGACCAGAGAGCGGGCCTGTGCGGCCGTCGCGGCTTCCTCCGCGGGCAACTGGGAAGCGATCGCGCGCAGATCCGCGAACAGCGCGGCGTCGCCCAGGCCGAGTTCTTCCCCGGGATCCTCGAGCTTCGAGACGTCGATGGCGAAGTGCGCGACTTCGTCCGCCACGCCCAGGAGTACCGGCGGGCTCTCCGGGTCCACGGAGTCGCGGATCCCGCTTCGCGCCCAGGCCAGGGCCGGAGCGTTGCCGGATTTGATCAGCACCTGGAGTTTCCAGAGCGGCAGAAATTTGGAAACCGGTGCGTCGAGGGCCTGCGCGAGCCACGTGGCATCGCGACGGAGCAGAGCCGAGCGGTCGAGCTTCCCGCCGGAGAACACGATCGTGTGCGCCGATTCCGCCAAGCTAGCGGCGGGCCCCGTGAGCCCGCGCCCGCTGTACCGAAGCCGCCGTGACTGCGGGGCCGGGAAGATCTCTGCCGTGCATCTGGCGTTGCTGCAAGAAACCCCAGTATATAGAGAGCCGGAAGCGAGAGGGCTGAATGGAAAATCCGCGCCGCGTTCCGATCCTGATCGTGTCCGGCTTCCTGGGCTCGGGCAAGACGACGCTCGTGTCGCATCTGCTCGGCGAGGCCCGGCGCGAGGGCGTTCGGATGGCCGTGATCTCGAACGAGTTCGGAGAACTCGGGATCGATGCTGCGCTTCTCGGCGGAGCCGGCGCCGACTACGTCGAAATCGAGGGGGGCTGCGTCTGTTGTGAACTCTCTGACGAGCTGATCGAGACCCTCGAGATGCTGCGTGCGCGCGTCGACCCGGACAGGATTGTGATCGAGACCTCGGGGGTTGCGCTCCCGCACGACACGCAGCTTCACCTGTGGCGCGAGCCGGTGTCGGGCTGGCGGGGCGAGGACCTGGTGCTGGTGGTCGTGAACGCCGAGCAGGTTCAGGCGGGGCGCGAGCTCTGCGGCACCTTCGAGGACCAGGTCTCGTCGGCCGACCTGCTGGTCCTGAACAAGATCGACCTGGTTTCCGAAGCGGCGCTGCCCGCGATCGAGGCACGCGTGCGCGAGTTCGAGCCCGACGCCCCGATTCTGCGCTGTGTGCGCGGCGAGTTCGATCCGGCCCTGCTGTTTCTGCCCGAGCCCGGCCGGATCCCGGAGCGGAGCCGTGCAGAGCGGGCCGCGCGTCCCCATGGGCACGAGGCGTTCGAGGCAGAGGAGATCCGCGTGCCCGATGGGCTTGAGCCCGAGGCGCTGCTGGCGCGGATCCGTGCGCTCGCGCCGCTCCGCGCGAAGGGCTTCGTGCGCACCACGCGGGGTCTCGAAGTTCTCCAGGGCGTTGCCGAACGGCTGGAACTCAGCAGCGCGGGGCCCGCCTTGCCGGAGGCGCATGTCGGGCGGGTCGTCCTGATCCGCCGGGTACCCTCCGGCTGATGCGCGCGCCGGCGCGAGCCGCCGGGGCTCGATCGCGGCGTGCCGTGGACGCCCGCACGCTACGCCTAGCGGATCGCGCCGGAGAGGTCGGGAAGGCTTGTGGGTCGGGGCGGGCTCCGGCCCTGGGTCCGCCGCCGCCCGGCGGGATCAGAGACGCTTGGCCACGGCGGCACAGAACTCGCGCGTGCTTGCGCTGCCACCCTGGTCCGGCGTGAGCGCCTTGCCCGCGGCGTAGACCCGGGTCACGGCCTGCTCCAGAGACTCGGCAGCGTCGTTGAACTCCAGATAACGGAGCAGCATCACGGCGGCCAGAATCGTGGCGGTCGGGTTGATGATGTCTCGCCCGGCGATGTCGGGTGCGGTCCCGTGGGCCGACTCGAAGTAGGCGTAGTCGTTGCCGTAGCAGCCCGAGGGCGCGAGCCCGAGTCCCCCGATCAGGGCCGCGGCCGCGTCCGACAGGATGTCGCCGTAAAGGTTCGGCAGCACCACCACGTCGAGTTCTCCGGGCCGCGCGATCATCCGGTGCGCAAAGTCGTCGACGATGAAGTTCTCGTACTCGATGTCGGGGTAGTCCTCGGCCACGCGTCCCGCAACCTGCCGGAACAGCCCGTCGCTATGCGAGAGCATGTTGTGCTTGGTGCCGCTCGTCACCTTGCCGCGTCCGCCCTCGGCCTTGCGCCGCCGCGCGAGTTCGAACGCGAAGCGCGTCACGCGCTCGGTTCCGGCCTCGCTGATGATCTTGAGCGCGAAGCGCCCCGGCCCGAGCTCCGAAATCGGGCGCCCTGCGGTGCGGCTCCAGAGATTGGAGCCCGCGAGTTCGTCGAGATCGCCCTCGACCCCCACGTACAGGTCCTCGAGGTTCTCGCGCACGATCACGAAGTCGAGGGCGTGCGGCTCGGCCAGCGGACTGCGGCAGCCCGGAAACCAGCGCGCGGGCCGCACGTTCGCGTAGGTGCCGCGTCCCCAGCGCAGATAGAAGAGTGCGCGCGCACTCGGTCCGCTGGTCGAGCCGAACAAGGTGGCGTCCGAGGCGTCGATCGCGGCGCGCGCTTCGTCCGGAAAGGTCGAGCCGTGGCTCTGCTCCGCGGCGGCGCCGACCGGGGGGCGCTGCCACTCGAGATCGAGTCCGAGCTGTTCCACGAGTTCCAGCGTGGGGCGCATGGCTTCGGGCGCTGCGTCCTCGCCCTCGATCACCACCACGCGTCTCGTCATCGGTGCTCTCCCGAAACGGACCTGCTGCGCTTGTGTGCGGCCACCTCAGCCCTCACCCGGCCAGTGCTTGGCCAGAAACTGTCCCACGATCTCGTTGAAGCGTTCCGGATCTTCGTAGTAGGTCGAATGACCGGTCTCCGGGAAGCGCTCGAGCGATGCGCCCGGGATCAGTTCCGCCACGTGGTTCATGATCTCGGGCGGAAAGAGCAGGTCGTGCTGGCCCGACAGGACCAGGGTCGGCACCCGGAATTCCGCGAGCGCCTCCGGCAGGATCCACGCCGCTTCGTCGAACAGCCGCGCGCCTTGGGCGGGATCGAAGCCGGTGTTGAGGCTGCCGATTCCGCCGTAGAGAAATGCGCGGGCCGGCTCGCGCTCCGGGAAGTCAGGCGCCAGGGCGGCGGTCGCGGCGACTCCTCCACCCCCGAGCCGTTCTGCGAGCTGGGCCATGTTCTCGGCGATCACGGGCGTGAACAGGCCCCCTGGGGTTCCGGCCAGTACCAGCGCCGCGACCCGTTCCGGATGCTCCAGTGCCGCGCGCAGACCCGTCCAGCCCCCCATCGACTGGCAGACCAGCGCTGCCCGCTCGATCCCCGCTGCATCCAGAATCGCGAACAGGTCATCGGCGAAGAAGCGTGGTTGGAAGTCGGCGGGTGCGCACACCGAGCGCCCGAACGAGCGGTGGTCGAAGGCCACCACCGAATGGCTTCTCGCGAAGTGCGGCACCTGCTGCCACCAGCTGAGCGCATTGCCCCCGGCTCCGTGCGCGAGGCAGATCGCTGGACCGGAGCCGTGAATCTCGTAGTAGATCGATGCGCCTTCATGCGTCACGGTGGCCACGGCGGATCCTCCCTGTGTCCCGGGTTCAGTCTATCAGCCGCCCGCGACGGGGCGGATCCGCGCAAGGCGCGGCGGCTGTGTAGAATGGCGCCGCGATGCGCCGTCTCGTTCTTTTGACTGTGGTGGCCGTGCTGGCCTGTGCGACGCCTGTGCGCACGGGGGTGATGGCCGGCCGCTGGACTCCGAAGGACGGGAATACGCAGTCGGTGCCGATGGGCTGGGAGAGTCAGGGCCTGACGCACGGCGCGATTCACGCGACGCTCGGCCCTGGCGGCGAGCATTTCAACGGAAACTACGTGCGGCTCGAGGCCGACAGCCCGCACGTGGTGGTGTCGGATGTCTACACGCAGTGGTATGGCCCCTCCTGGGCCGCCCTGAACTGGGGTCCGGACGGCAACTACGGGCCGGCCGGAGCCAGCATCAGCGTATTCACGCAGCTGTTCTCGGGCAAGGTGGTCGCAACACTCTTTGGAAACCGCGGCAGTTCGATCCGCTGCCACTTCACGCTCAACAACCCGGACGCGGGCCTGGTCGGGGGCGGCGTCGGCGAGTGCCAGGTGTCGGACGCGTCCCAGATCGACGTCCGCTTCTAGGGCCGGGACTCGGGTCCGGGGCTTTCGGGTGACGCGTCTCGCGCGGCGCCTTCGCGTGGGCGCTATTCGCTAACGCCCGGCCCAGCGGGCGCGCGCCTGTGCAATGACCACGGCGGTCGCGCCCTCGATCCCGAGCGCCTCGGTGTTCAACACCAGGTGGTAGTTGGTGGGCTCGGCCCAGTCCACGTCGTAGTACTCGCGGTAGTACCGCTCGCGGTTGCGGTCGGCGTCGTCCACGGTCTGGGCGGCCTCGTCGGCGCTGAGGCCGAGCTCTCTGATCGCGAGCTTCACCCGGAACGGCTTCGGGGCGATGAGGCGCACGTGCAGGCAGCCCGGATCGTCCTGGAGCACCGCGGAGGCGGCGCGGCCAACGATGACCACGTTGCCGCGGGAAGCGAGTTCCTGAATCACGCAGCGCGAGGTCCGGGCGAGCCGTTCCTCTTCGAAACCCTCGACGGCCTGACCGGCCAGCGGGAACAGCTCGGGCGCCGCCATCACGGTCGAGCGCGCGAACCGCTCGGCGAAAGAGGGAGCGCGCTCTTCGCGCCAGCTGACCTCGTCGGCCGGGATCCCGGTGCGCTGCGCGAGCTGTCCGATGAACTCGCGGTCCGCCAGGTGCCAGCGAAGCGCCTCGGCCGCGCCCTCGGCGACGAAGGAACCGCCCGCACAGCACTCGCGCGAGACCGTGATCACCATGCTCATACGATACCTCGGAAATCCGGGCCGAGGAAGGGGAAACCTCTCCTACCCGGAAGACTCCTGGCGAGTGCGGCCGGCCAGGACCGGCTCCGATTCTGCCGACGCTTCGCTCGCCTCGACCTCGGCCATCGCGGCGGCCATGCTGGCGGCGATTCCGCGCAGGGCCGGCGAGAATATGTAGAACGCGATTGCGACCACGATTGCGAAGAGAGCCGCGCACGCGACCGCGACCGGCGCACCGTAGACCTCGGCCACAGCACTCATCGGAAGCGTCCCGAGCAGCGGCAGCCCGAACGACATCATCAGAAAGCTCGAGATCCGGCCGCGTACGTGATCCGGGATCAACTGTTGGATCATGGTGTTGTTGAGCGTCTGAAAGACGCTTGCAAAGATGTTCGACGCGAACACGAGCGGAAGTGCGAGCAGGAACCAGGGACTCAGCGCGAATAGCAGCACGAAGCCCCCGAACGCGAGCACGCTCGTCATCATCTGGCGCAGTCGCCCACCGGCCTCGCCCTGCCACGCGACGTAGATCGAGCCCGCGAAGCCGCCGAAGCCGGCCACGGCCTGGAGTAATCCCAGACCTTGGGGTCCCACGTCCCAGATCCGATCGGTGAACACCACGAGCAGTGTCTGGAACGGCATCGCCAGGAACATCGGCACCAGGCCGAAGAGCAAGAGCACCAGCACCACGCGGTGGTCTCTCATGTAGCGGAAGCCCTCAGCGATGTCCGTCATGACCGAGGTCTCTTCTGCCCGTTCGGGCGGGTAGGTGCGGTTCACGCCGAACATGCAGAGCAGCGCGATCACGTAAAGCACCACGCCGAACAGGTAGGTGCGCTCGACGTCGATCAGCCAGATCAGTACGCCCGCGATCGCGGGCGCGATCATGCGGGTGGCGTTCATTCTGCCCATCGAGAGGCCCATCGCGTTCGCGAGGCCGCGCTTCCCGACGATATTCACGATGATCGCCGCGCGCGCCGGCATCGTGAACGGAAACACGCAGCCCATCACGAGGCTGGCGAGCACGAGTTGCCAGAACTGCAGGATTCCGAGCCAGAGCAGACCGAGTACGACGAACTCGCTCGCGACCACGGCGGACTGTCCGATCACGATCAGGTTGCGACGCTCGAGTCGGTCCGCGACGACCCCCCCGAAGGGCGCGACCAGGATCATGGGCACCGCGACCATGGCTCCGATGATGCCGAGCGCCAAGGGGCTATCGGTCAACTGGAACGCGATCCAGGGCCGGACGATCATGCTCTGGGCGCTCATCCCGAAGAAGAACGCCACGTTGCTCGCGTAGAGCCACCGGTACTGCGGGTAGCGAAAGGATTCGAAGGTACTCCGCCAGCTTCGCCGCGTCTCTCCGGGGCCTCGGCGGTCGTAGCCTCCGGAGCGCGAGTACATCGAGAATCTCCCTGGACCTGAAACCCGTTTCCCGCGGCGACCCTACCATGCGGCGCCGGCCGGGGTAGAATGGAGCGGTCCCGATGGGATCGACGGAGGAATCGCGCATGAAACTCCCCTTCTATTTCGACTACGCCTGACCCTGGGCCTACCTCGGCAGTTGCCGGGCAGAGCCCTATTTCAAGGACCTGGGAGTCGAGATCGACTTTCGGCCCGCGCTGCTTCCGATCATCAAGGAGCCACCCCCGAACCCGCTGCCCGACGGAATCAAGCCGCCGGGTCTCGGACCGCGCAAGCGTGCAAACGCCGCGAACGATCTCCACCACTGGGCCGAACTCTGCGGTGCCGAGTTCTCACCCGCCGCGCGCAAGCTGCACAAGGATCCGCGGCTCCTGACCCAGGCGGCACTCGTCGCCGGGGACGAGGGCCGCTTCCGAGAGTTCCACTATCCCGCGTTCCGGGCCCGCTGGGCCGAGGCGCGCGACATCTCGGATCCCGAACTCGTGCGTAGCCTGCTCGCGGGCGCCGGGCTCGATGCCGACCCTGCACTCGAGCGCGCGCAGTCGGACGAACTCCGCGAACGGCTCGACGCGGACTCGCGCGCGGCCGTCGAGCGCGGCGTGTTCGGTGCGCCCACCCTGTTCGTCGGCGATGAGATGTTCTGGGGCAACGACCGCTTCGAACTGGTCCGCTACTACCTGGAGAAGGCGCGCTCCTAGGCAGCGCGCGTGGAGAGCTGCTCGGCCAGAAAGTCTTGGGTTCGCTCGATGACCTCGGGCGGAAGCGCGGCGTGGCGCCCCGGATTCGAGGCGATCTCTTTGTCGCGCGTTGCGAGCAGGTCGTAGATTTCGCGCTGAGCCTCGGCCGGGAAAAACTCATCGTCGAGTTGTTGGACGAACATCACCGGGCATTGCACCCTGCCCGCGTCCCGGGCCAGGCGTTGGTCGATGCTCTGGAAGGAACCTTCGCGCTCGTTGATTGCGGTGCCCATGAGCCCGAACACAGCGGCCTTGATGCGCGGCTCCGCCGCGACGAGTGGAACGCCGAAGAGCGCGCCGAGCGAGAGTCCCCAGTAGCCGACAGGGCCGATGCGGATCGCCGCGCTCCGGCCCAGTGCGTCGAGCGTGGCTTGCCAGTCCGCGACCATGCCGTCGACTGCGCCCTCGAGCCAGGACCCCGAGGCCAGCAACGCTTGCATCCCGGCGCGGTCCAGGTCGGGAGGCCGGCGCTCGCCGTGTACGGGACCGTCGATGGCGACGGCCGCAATCCGGTGCTCGCGCGCGAAGCGTTGCGCCAATGCCACGACGTTTGGCTTGCGCTTGTGACCGAAGCCGCCGTGTCCAATCAGTACCAGCGGCGTCGTGGAAGTTGCGGATTCCGGAGCGAGAAGAAACCCCGGAATTGGGCCAGCGCTGCCGCGTACGACGAAGCTGCGCTCGACCCAGTGCGCTTCGCTTTGCGTTTCGCCGATCCAGTCGAGCTCAGGCGCCTGGACCTTCGCTCCTCTAGCCACGCTCGAGGGTCAGCATCCGATGCGTTTCGCGGGTGCGCTCGGGGATCGGAATCTCGAACGGGCAGGCGTGCGCGCAGGGTGCGCTGCAACCGGCGCAGACGTCGGCCTTGATTTCGAGCTTGGAGTACAGGCGGAGCGCCTCTTTCTCGTCTCCGTAGTCCTCGAAATACATGCGGTAACGGAGCACGTCGTCGATCGGGAGATGCTCGGGACACGAGTCGAGGCACGCGCCGCAGTGCTGAAAGCAGTGCTTGCCCGCGATCAGGCGATCGTACTTCTCGAGCAGCGCAGTGTCTCCGAGGGAGGGCGCTTCTCCCGATGCGTACAGGTACTCATCGAGTTGCTGCGGGGCGTAGAATGAAACGACCAGGCACGAGACGCTCGGATTCTGAAGCACCCACCTGAACGCCGCCTGGCTGTAGGAGTCCGCCTCGTCGCGGTACTCGAGCAGTCCGCGGTGCTTGGCTCCCTTCAGGGTCTTCATCGCGACCACGCCCACGTCGGCCGCATGTGCGCGGTCGATGATCGACGCCAGATTCGGCCAGGGGCCGTGGTGGTAGGCGAGCATCATCACGTCGAAGCGCCCGTCGTCGATCGCCGTATTCGCGATCTGCTCGAGATTCGGCGTGTGCGACGAGAAGCCCAGAAACCGCACCTTGCCCTGCTGCTTGAGCCGGTCGAAGGCCTCGTGCACGTTGGGATCGAGCAGCCGCTCGAGCGAGTCGCAAGAGTGGATGTGCACCAGGTCGACGTAGTCGGTCTGGAGCCGCTTCAGGCTGCCTTCGACCACGTTCATGTACTGCGAGACCGAGGAGCCTGCCGGAAGGTTCCCCTCCGGATTACAGAACTTCGTCGCCAGGAACATCTGATCGCGCCGGCCCTTCATCGCACGACCGAGTGCGGTCTCCGAGCCGGTGGCTGAGTAGTCGGGGGCGGTGTCGAAGTAGTTGACGCCGCGGTCGATCGCTTCGCTCGCGATCGCCTCGCCGCCCTTTCCGGGCTTGATCCGCCCCGAGCCGAAGGAGACGTCAGAGACCTCAACGCCCGTGCGGCCGAGCCGGCGGTAGGCCTGGACCCGGGCGCCCGCCCACTCGCGCTTCGGATTCTCGGCCATGCGTGGCGTCTGGTTCAGAAAGATCTCGTCAAGCGCAATCGTCTTCCAGCGCCAGTTTCGGGCGATCGGGGCAACCAGCGTGAGCGCGAGCCCGCCGAGCGTGGTGGCACTGCCGACCAGGAAGCGTCGCCGTCCCAGGCCGTGCGCGGGCGCCGCCGCGTCGCGTCCGAGACCGCGCGCCCAGATCACGGTCAAGACCAGGCTCACCACGACTGCGAGCGCGGGCGGCACCAGCGGGCCCCGCGGGATCAGGCTGCGGTCGTTGCCTTCTGCCAGGATCCCGAGGTAGCTCCCGATCCCCCACCACGAGAACAGAATCGTTGCAGCCCACGCAAGCGCGACCCAGCGGCCGCTCAC
>SPKZ01002300.1_pt1 | contig 47824 bp, 40 predicted proteins | sample 2456571 | NCBI WGS metagenome assembly SPKZ01 (sample SAMN11192286, study PRJNA482655) | marine metagenome | biome: ENVO:00000447; feature: ENVO:00000244|ENVO:00000211|ENVO:00000569|ENVO:00002023; material: ENVO:00002151; isolation source: ocean water from marine abyssalpelagic zone ...
CAAGTGTGCAATAGCGTCCATTCTTGCGCTGGCAGGCCTAAAGGTTGAATTGACACCACTTGATTTAGACTCAATGATATCAATAATTTTCTCGAACAACTCATGGCCAACCATAAAGCCTCCACCTAACTAAATAAAACGATTAAATTACCAATTTAGGAACAGGCTCAAGTGTCAATATTACGAGTTCGTTAACTTATCTAACAAATCATTGATTTCATCTTTTAAATCGTAATCTGGAATTCTTTTACTGCTTATTTGTGCTTGTGATAGATATTCGATAGCGCTGGTTTTGTCGCCTAAGTCTAATTTCAGTGTTGCAATCGAAAAACCAATAGATGACTGAAAATCTCTTGATTTAATCGCCTTCGCCTTAATCAGTGCTTTATCATAAATCGTAATGGCTAACGCACGATCTTCAGTAAAGTCAGCGAGGGTTTCCCATTGCACAGGATGGTCTTTATCACTATTTTCATGCTCTTCACATACGGTTTTTAATTCACTGTAGTGATTATCAAATAAGGTTTGATCTTTTTTCTGAACCGCGCTCATTAAGCTTTCAGCTAACGTATGTACGCGCTTGTATATTTTTGTGTTCATTGGTCACTCGATTGGTCATTGATAAAAATCTAATGCTGATTATAGTATTTTTAACCACACTAAGCAGTGTTGAATGACTCAATCGTGACAAATTTTCGACTGAAAAAGCAGAGAAATCCATCATTAGGGGCGTAACAATGAGAATATGCAAATATGACGACCGTATGTTTTTCGCCACCAGCAAAGCTGCGGTGTAGTGATTGGAGACCAATTAACTAACACCCTGCCACTTAACTACCACTTTAGTAGTAGTTATTGTACAAAAATAAACCTTTATGATGTTACCACTCTTTGTCCTATTCGCTAAACTGGCTCCTTTAAATATTTTGTTACACCTTTGTTTCATTTTCGTTTCATTATTATGAGTTTAAATGTTTGGGACAAGATATTCGTTGTGCTAAATAACACGACCATCGGTTGATTATGTAGTAACAATTTAATCAAATAAAAACAATAAAAAATAGAGAAAAACTTTGAAGTCACTTCGTATTTGGCTTCTAATGATGAGTAGTAGTATTGTCCATGCTGATTCAGTATGGGATAAGGATATCAGTAGTTTAGCAACCTCTCTAGCATTAGAACAGAGCAATAATATATACAATAGTTCAGCTCATCGTATTGCAGCCTCTGCATATACGTTAACAATTGCAAACAATAGCACCTTATTATTTGAAGGTTATGGTTTGGCATTGCCATTCTCTATTAGCCATGCCACTTACTCTAATATTGACACTTTAGACAACACAGCCTACCAATTACGTCCTCAGCTACAATTATTTTTATCCCCAGATGCTACGGTGAAGCTAAACGCAGGATTAACTAAAGAGCAGTTAATTAGTGGTGACAGCGGAGTGGAGCTGTTTAAATCTGGCCCGCAGCCCCTGAGTAAAAAGCAGCAGCGCCTTGATGCAACCTTGCAAATAGGTAAAGCTCCCGAAAATAGATTTTTTTCAATTAACATCCGCTATCTAAAAAACAACATCAATAATGATCATTCGTCATCGAGTAATGACTCTCGTCAAATTAGTTCACGTTATGGTTATAAGATTAGCGAAGATAGCTATCTGCAATTAAGTGGTCGCTATGCGTCGCAACGTATTAATCAGCTATCGAGCCAACTGGTTGAAGGCGGTCTTGGTTTTATCACGGGATTAGGTGGCAGTAATAAACTTAATGTTATCGTTGGAGGTTACAAGCAGATAGCTCAAGATAAAACTGGATTATTTTGGACTATTTCGGATCGCTGGAAAATCTCAGATCTAACAACACTCAACTTTTCTACTTCTCAACGCTCAGTATTAAGCACCGATTTTCGCCATGTTAGCCAAGTAACCACTACTTATCAGTTAGATGGAAGTTATCAACTAAACCAGCATCATGAGTTCCTCTTAGCTCTTAACAATCGACAAAGTAAGGGTGTTGGAGCAAATCATTACTCCAAAAAACAAAACCTGAGTATCGGGTGGAATTGGCGTGTATTCGAGGGGATACAACTTCATAGTTATATCAGTGTTGCTCAACAACAGCGTTCAAATTTACTAGAGTCACCCGATATCAATCAGCGCAGAGTCGGGCTAAAGGTAGCCTACCAATGGTAAAATTTTGCTGCGCGATACTTTGTTTAGTTTGGGCGAATCAGATGTTGGCCCAAACAGATATTTACCGTTTGGGCCCTGGAGATGCGCTTTTTATTACGGTTTATCAAGAAGAAGACTTGTCGTTTGTTGGACAAATCAGTCAGCAAGGCTTCATCGATTTTCCTTTGCTTGGTAATATTAAGCTTAATGGCGAGACTCAACAGGAAGCAAAAGCACAAATTGAAGCCTTATTAAGGAATAACTATTTAGTTGCACCCAGCGTGTCGGTACGTGTGACATCCTATCGACCATTCTTTATTTATGGTGAGGTACGAACCCCTGGGAGTTATACCTATCAGCCAGATATCACTATTGAGCAAGTTATTGCTTTGTCTGGTGGTCTTAAAGATCGGGCATCGAACAGCCACTGGACGATTCAGCGCGGTTTAGAAAAGAAAGTATTTAAGGTCTTGAGCGAAACTATTGTTCATCCTGGTGATGTCATCAAGATCCATAAGAGCTTCTTTTGATGTCAGACCCCCAATACGAATCAACGAATCATGCTGATGATGAAATCGATCTCTCTGAGTTGTTTACGGTTCTATGGCAAAGAAAACTACTGATTATATTTATTAGCACCGTTTCATTAGTACTTGGGGTGTTATTTGCCAGCACGAAGCCAAATATATACCAAGCACAAGCAACGGTATTGCTTAATGGCGAAAATAGAAATAACACCATCACTTCGGTCATGCCTGATGTTGCCACCAACCATATTGATTTTGACACCTCAATTAAATTACTAACGTCACATCAGTTTTTAGCACAATTAGTCAGTAAATTATCAATTCCTGCTGTTTTTCAAAAAGAGCAGCAGGGAGACTCTTGGGGCGCTGAAGAAATTAAACAAAATTTGTCGATCAAGCAGATTGCTCAAACTAACTTGTTAGAAATTTCGTTTGAAAGCGTCGACGCTAATTTTAGTGCCCAATTAGTCAATACGATAACGACGAATTTCATCGCTTATAAAGCGCAGTTGTTACAACCTCATATAAAGAATGATGATGACTGGTTAAGTCAGAAAATAGCCCATATTCAAGCACAATTAATCAAAAAAGAAGATCGACTTAACGCTTTTCGCCATGATAACAACGCGATTGATATCGCCAACTTAGTGAAGTTAGATCAACACGAAATTAGCTTATTATTTAATGAGCAGCGGGCGCTCAACCAAGAGCACGAGCTGCTGTTACGTTTATTGTCCAAGGTTAAGCGTTATAATAATGATATTAATCGCATCGTCACTATTACTAAAATTGCAAATATTAAGATTATTAAGAGTCTACTACAGTCGTTAGAAAGTCTGAAAGCAGAACGATCTCAGGTTAAATTACGATATTTGCACAAGCACCCTAAGTATCAGTCAATTAGCCTAAAAATAGACGAAGCTAAACGACAAATGCGAGGGCAAGTTTACTATCAGATACAGCAATATAAAGCACGCTTGAAAGACGTGGTTTATTTACTAAAAAAAATAGATAGCAAACAATTAACCGCGAAACATAATTTAGAACAATCGATTATCAAAGCACGGGAATTTGCATTAATTAATCGTGAATTAAAAGCTCATTTAACCTTGTTAGAAAAGTTGATAGCCCGTCAAAAACAGTTGGAAATATTAGATAACAAATCCACCATCGCGAGTTTTATCGTTGTCGATCCCGCGCGTGTTCCCGTGCAGCCTATTGGTCCGAAAAGGCGGCTGATTGCCGTATTATCTGTTTTATTAGGCTCGATGCTAGCCATTGTCTTGGTCTTAATTCTGCATTTTGTTGGCAATAATCGCAGCCGTTATCGACAAATTGTAATTAGCCAAGGCTTTAATATTCTGGGGGAATTACCTGAAATAAAAGGAGTGACCGCTGAACATCCGGTGCTAAAAGGCCACGGTAAAAATTTCAAACTGTATCAAGAATCGATTCACTCTATTAGAACAAATTTTATGACCGAGCCATCGCTACATAGCCAGCGTTTAATCGCGATAACCTCATTAATGCCTAATGAAGGCAAGTCGAGTTGTTGTTTGCAATTAACCCGCTCATTTTCCGAATTAGAGCGCGTGATTATTGTTGATGCTGATTTACGATCGCCATCGATTGCTGCGGTATTAGGGCAGTCACCACACCGTTTGGGGTTGACCAACTTCATCGCCGAGACGCACACACTAGAACAATGCATTTTTCACAATGAAGAACTCAATGCCGATGTCTTATCATCGGGTATTCAACCGACTAATGCCCTGTTATTTCTCACCTCAAAGCGATTTTCACTGCTGTTGACGGTGTTATTAAATCGATACGATCGGGTTATCTTAGAGTGTCCGCCGATATTATCCGTCAGTGATGCATTAGTCATAGCCAAGAGTGTTAAAGGTATGACGCTGGTGACTGATGTCACCAAAAGCACCACCGCTAAATTTATGCACGACATGCATGAATTACAGCATACCAACATCGAGATATCTGGGGTTATTCTCAATCGTACTAAAAATGATTCCCGGCAATATTATGGTGCTTATTCGCAGCAGACCCTTACCAATTTAAAGGATTGTTCATAATCTAAATATTGAACATAGCCACCACCGACCCAACCTTTGTCACCAAAACTAAAATAGATACACGCCAAACAACATCGTACAAAAAGAACGACTAAGCTAATAAGGATATGAAAAATTCGACATCATACATCTTTCCTAAAGTCCTCATAAAAACAACAATCCTTATCGACAAATTCTCGTTTAATAATGACATATATAGCAAGTATCATCGCTAGCTTTTTAGTCTCTGAAGGCGTTTAATCATAATGACTTCCCTAGTGATTAAAACGGCAGCTTAGAAGCCTCAGTGCCCTTTACTCAAAGCAAAATAATACCCTCAATAGATGGGATGGATAACGACATTCAACCACCCCTAATCGCTCAGCGAGTCACACGGCTTATGGTCAAACCTAAGCATAGGTAGTTAAATACGGCCATTCCACTTAAAGTTATAAGCCTAAATAACACGGCATTTAATTTGATTGTTTGCTAAACAAGATTTCAATTTACTTCAAAAGTAGGTATTCTTCACTATTAATTGTTTTATGGTGTTCGGTGCTTGCTAATTAGTGAACTCGTCACCCCGTTGTATATTGATGGAGACTATCTTGGCATTAAGTGAAGCAGCGTTAAAAGTGCGAGCAGCGCTTGAAGATAAAGGCATAGAAACCCCTATGCGTTCATTGGACGTCTGTCCTGCCGAACGAAAGGATCGTATCGAATATCACATGAGAGAAATCCTTAATTTAATGTCATTGGATCTTACCGATGACAGCCTTGAGGATACTCCACAACGTATCGCCAAAATGTATGTCGATGAAATATTTTCAGGACTCAACTACGAAAACTTCCCTAAGATCACTGTGATCGATAACAAAATGGGGGTTGATGAAATGGTCAAGGTGCAAGACATTACTGTGACCAGTACCTGTGAACACCATTTTGTTACTATTGACGGCATGGCAACAGTGGCTTATTTGCCGCAAAAAAAAATCATCGGTTTATCAAAAATTAACCGTATCGTGCGATTTTTTGCCCAGCGTCCACAAGTTCAAGAGCGTTTGACTCAACAAATCCTCATAGCTCTGCAAACATTACTAGAAACCAAAGATGTTGCAGTCACGATGGATGCCGTCCACTATTGCGTGAAATCACGGGGCGTCATGGATTCAACCAGCTCAACGACGACCACAGCGCTAGGTGGGATATTTAAAAGTAATCCGGCAACCCGTAGTGAGTTCTTACACCGTAGATAAGTAATAAAACAACTAGCCCGCAAACTATGCGGGCTATCGATATAAAATGATTTCTATCGGTTATTTAAATTAACACTCGATGACATTAACCGCTAAACCACCCCGAGCAGTTTCTTTATATTTACTTTTCATATCATTGCCTGTATCCCACATTGTTTTTATTACCTTATCGAGCGACACTTTATGATTACCGTCCCCTCGAAGCGCTAGTCTTGAGGCATTAATTGCTTTAATTGCTCCCATTGCATTTCGCTCGATGCAAGGTACTTGTACCAAGCCTCCAACAGGATCACAGGTTAAACCTAGATTATGCTCCATGCCAATTTCTGCAGCGCTCTCTACATGATCAACTGTACCTCCCATTATGTCTGTTAAAGCCGCCGCAGCCATAGAGCACGCAACACCAACTTCTCCCTGGCAGCCAACTTCGGCGCCTGAAATCGATGCATTTTTCTTATAAAGAATGCCAATGGCAGCAGCTGTTAACAAGTAACGTACTGCGATAGCATCAGTAACAGGCTCAACAAATTTATCGTAATAACATAATACGGCAGGAATAATACCAGCGGCACCATTGGTTGGCGCGGTAACAACCTGTCCTCCAGCTGCATTTTCTTCATTAACAGCCATGGCAAACAGATTGACCCAGTCCATTGCTATTAATGGGTCAACACAATTATTGCCATTGGCTTTGAGACTCCGAAGTAAAGAAGGAGCTCTGCGTCGTAGCTTTAATCCACCGGGTAAAATGCCTTCACGGCGACAACCCCGTTCAACACTTCTTTTCATCGCATGCCAAATTTCGGCTAATTGATTGTGTACTTGTTGTTCTGGTATCAGTTGTTTTTCATTTTCCATCATCAAGCAAGAAACACTAAAGCCATTAGCTTTGCATAGCTTCAACAATTCAACACCGCTGGAAAATACATACTTTGAATTATCTTTGAGTGAAGTATCTAAAGTAACTATCTCTTTTTCATCAACAATAAAGCCACCACCCACCGAATAATAAATTTTACTAAATAGCAATTCATCGCCATTAAAAGCTTTTAGTTCCATTGCATTTGCATGGGCAGGTAATGTTTTGCGACGATGAAAAATAATAGCATTCTGCCTTGAAAATAAACTGTCATATTTCCCTAGCAATGAAAGCCGCTGAGTCTCCTTAACCTGTAAAAGAAAGACGTCGATCATTTCAGGATCTATAGTTTCAGGTTCAAAACCAGCTAGCCCTAATATCACCGCTTTTCCGCTACCATGTCCGATGCCTGTTTGCCCCAGTGAACCAAATAATTCAGTTTTTATGTGACTAACTTTACTCAAAATACCTTGGTGCTCAAGTGATTGACTAAAACGAAATGCCGCTCGCATCGGCCCAACCGTATGAGAACTCGATGGACCGATCCCAATGCTAAACATATCAAAAACACTAATCATAAAATTTCTCTTTTAATACAAATGAAAATCACAACTGTGCAATATGCATTACACTCACGAAGTGATAGGGATCCCCCACCACTTCATGATCATCATTAAAACTGATAATTGAAGTTATAACGCATCCCTACCATTAACTGGTCGCTATCTTTCTCATTCTGGGTAGAATAATTATTATTTTGATATTCCACAAATAATCGAAAGTCTTTACTACCTTGCCATTCCAGCGTGGTATTAAAACGAGTCACATCATTTGATACGCTACTAATTAGCTCATCATTAAGCTTTGAAGCGCCAAATAACACCTTATATTGTTCATTAATTGAATAAGTTACTACAAGATCAAACGTTTGAATGTCTGCATCAATGACATTACGTTTAAGATCTAAATATGCAGCACCGATATACCAATCGCCAAAATTTTTACTCGCTGAAACACCTAAGGTATTTTCATCAACCCCTGCTAAATCTCGACTTAAATATGCAACTGCTAAGCTATAATCATCGCCCTGATATTTAACACCAGCATTAACTAAGTCACTGCCGGCGTTAAGCGCGTCATCACCTTTAAATTGTGCTTCAGCCCTAAATTCGACATTACCAAATGACTTGCGGTAAGAAATCATTTCTTGCTGACGAAACAAACTAACATCATCATAAGCTAATGGAGTATTAGCACGGTTAAAGATATCAACAGGTCCTGCAATAATCGCAAAGTGTGTTGTATCTTGTTTACCTATTGCTACACGTCCAAAATCCCCTTTAATACCAACATACGCCTTACGTGTGTCGCCAAAATGAGCATCTCCTTGTATTTGAACTTTAAACTCGCCTTTAGCAAAGCCCGTGATGCCATCACTTAATTGATGGTTAACAGCAACACCGATACGCGAAAGCGCATCGCCAACATCCCAATTGTCCTGAGCATCGCTGCTAGTCACACCAAAGGTTGGTCGTAGCGATCCATATAAACTAACGGTTGTATTTTTATTTTGTGGTGTCGCGGTTGCTTCTTTGTGTTCAAGTTGCGCCAAACGCGTTTGAATTTCATTTAATTTATCTTGCAGTGTCGCTTTTGCCATTTCATCACCAGCATGAGCAGTAAAAATAGGTAATGCTATAGTTAACGGAAGTAATACTGACTTTAATCTTAGATATTGCATGTTTTTTCCTTTGATTTGTTATTGGATTCTTATTTTTATTAACTGTGGATATACCCAACTTAAACAAAATACTTACCCAAACATCGATAAATAAAGCGGTATTGTTGAATGTTTTTCCACCAGGATGAAAACACTAACGAGAGAATGTAAACCCAAGATTAATAACTTGTAAATAATTGTAAACAGGTTGAGGTTCTTGTTTACAACCTGGTTACGTCGCTTGACGGGGTGTAATATATCGCTAGACTGAACAAGGTATCAGCATAAGAATGAGGGGACACTTATAATGCCGACAGGAACCAAGATTTTAGTGGTAGATGATGACGAACTAACGCGCGAAGTGTTAAGTAGTTATTTTGAAAATGAAGGCTACGACGTTTTATGCGCAGCAACGGCTGAAGAAGCAGAAACAGTGCTAACTTATGAAACTATCGATCTGATTCTGCTCGATATCCGCATGCCCGGCAAAGATGGTTTGACCTTAACCAGAGAGATACGCGTTAATAACGAAGTAGGGATAATTCTAGTTACAGGTAGTCAAGATGAAGTTGACCGCCTAATCGGACTCGAGTGCGGAGCAGATGAATACGTCACTAAACCTTTTAATCCCCGAGAAATTCTAGCTAGAGCAAAAAGCCTTATTCGTCGAGTCAAACTGTGCAAGCAGGCCAAGTCGATGGATAATAATGATCACAATTTAAAAGCGTTTGATCGCTGGAAATTAAACCCTGTAAGACGACAACTTATCGATGAAAACGAAGCGACAGTCCAATTGACAGAAGGGGAATTCCAGCTACTAAAAAGCTTAATGAATCATGCTGGACACATCATGAGCAGAGATCAAATTCTTGACCAAATCCGCAATCGAGAATGGGTTCCTACCGACCGAACTGTAGATGTACTCATAGGCCGATTACGCCGCAAACTTGGTGACGACTCAACCGACCCACGTTTGATTTTGACAGTGCATGGCGCTGGCTATTTGTTTACACCTAAACTTCTCGATGTAGTATGAAACCATCATTTTTAGCGCATTGTTTATTGATCATCGGATTAATTTTCTTGCCCGTTAATAGTCAAGCGCGAGAGCTTATCGCATGTGGTCATCCTTATTATCCACCAGTGTCTTGGGTTCAACAACAACGATTAATTGGTATTGCACCAACAGTTGTTAAATTATTATTTGGTGAATTAGGCTATCAAGTTAAGTTAGATATTGTCGGTAATTGGAAGCGCTGTTTGTGGGAAGTTAAGAATGGCCATGCCGATATTGTTGTCGCTGCCTATCGAATAGCCAGTCGAGAGCCCGATTTTAGTTTTAGCAAACAACATATTGTCTCCGATCCCATTGGTGTGTTTGTTCATTCAGTTCAAAGCAAAAAGTATCATTCACTTGATGATTTAAAAGGAAAAAGAGTGGGCTTACTTTTTGGTGATAGTTTTGGCGACAAGTTAGACAAGTTTATTGCTAGCAACAATCATATTGAATATGTTTCTCAGGGGCGACAAAATTTTAAAAAGCTAGCTTATGGTAGAATTAATTTCATGCCATTAGGTACGATGAGCGGTAAATTACAAACTAAAAAATTTGGATACACCCAACAAATTATCACAGCACCATTTGAGTTAACCACCGAATATTATTACCTTGCTATAGGTCGTCACAGTGAACTAGAGAAACATTTACCTTATATTAATCATCGACTAACAGAACTTCATCGCAATGGGACAATAAAAAAACTACAGCAAAAATATAGTAACATTTACCTAAACTCTCAAACCAACGTTAATCTCAATCATGAAGCTCTCTAACATTTTAGGCTGGCGCCGTTTATTAAGTTATGCCAAAGATCATCCGTTAAGTTATCGAATGATGCTTTATGTAACACTATGTAGTTGTTTTTTTATTGTGCTTTCCACGGTACTACAAATTTCGTTCGACTATCGACGAGAAATGAGAAATATTGATCAGCAAATCCAATTAATTCACGCTAGCTATCTTGCTAGCTTAGCTCGTAGTATGTGGGATTTTGATCAAGCACAACTTGAATTACAACTTAAAGGCATCAAAGCACTGCCAGATATTGTGAGCATTGAACTGACTGATCATACTCGCCATACGCTTATCCGTTTACCTAAACACGTAATAGACACAAAAGATAAAGTCATCAAAACAAGCTTTAAACTTAACACACCAAATAAACGTATCGCTAACTTAGGTAACAACAACGAATTAAAAAACAACCGTCAACTGGGGACATTAATTGTTACCACCGATCTAGCTGCCGTCCATACACGATTATTTCGAACCGGTTTTAGTATATTATTGAACCAAACATTACTGGTAGCACTCATCATGTTAGTGATTATGTTCATTTTACAGCGACTAATCACCCGGCACCTAGAGAGTATGGCACACTACAGCCAAGCAATAGCAGACGGCGAACTAGAATCCCCCTTAACCTTAATTCGACGACAACCCAGCCCGCCAGATGAACTAAATCAATTAGTCACCGCACTAAACAATATGCGCTTGGCAATTCGTTATGATATTAATCGCCGCGAAACTGAACAACAAGCATTGCGCTACAACCGCGACCAACTGCAAAAAATGGTAGAACGTCGGACAATGAGCTTACAGCAAGCCAAAGAAGTCGCTGAACAAGCCAATAACGCAAAATCGCAATTTTTAGCCACGATGAGCCATGAAATTCGCACCCCGATGAATGGCATGCTTGGTATGATTCAGCTACTAGAAAACAATGAACTTAGCCAACAACAGCGCCATAGAACTAAAATATTGCATGATTCAACCGAAGCATTGCTTGAGACATTTGATCATGTACTTCAATATGCACAACTAGAGGAAGGAGCATATGTCTGTGCTGAATCATTTTTTTCCCTCGATGAACTGTCACACAGTATTATCAGCCTAATGCAACCTAAAGCCGATGAAAAAAAATTACAGCTAAAGCTTGAAACCAATACGACGTGCTATTGTTACCATGATGCAGCTGGCAGTTTACGTCAAATATTAACTAATCTACTCGCCAACGCGATTAAATTTACCGATCGTGGCGAGGTACTTCTACGTATCGTTCATCAAGAAAAAAATGATAAGCATGACCGAATTCGTTTTTCAATTCAGGATAGTGGTATTGGTATCGAACCAGCATTGCAAGAGCGTATCTTCGAGCGGTTTGTGCAAGCCGATGAATCAATTACTCGACGTTTTGGCGGCACCGGCCTTGGTCTTTCAATTTGTCGTCAACTAAGTCAAGAAATGGGTGGGCAGATAGGCGTCGAAAGTATATTAGGTCAAGGCAGTACTTTTTGGGTTGAGGTCATACTAAAAAAAGCCAAGCCAGATCAATATAAAATTGAAGCCACACTACCGACTCTACCCGTACTGCAAATACTACTGGTTGAGGATGTCGAAATAAACCAACAAGTTGTGATAGGTTTACTTGAGCAGCATCAAATAACATTAGCTGATAATGGTCATGATGCTATTACTATAACGAGTGATAAGACCTTTGATATCATACTGATGGATATGCATTTGCCTGGGCTAAGCGGGCTCGATATTAGTGCTAAAATTCGCCAGAGTATAGAATCTTGTAACTACGACACCCCTATCATTGCCTTGACAGCCAGTGTTCGCCCAGACGACATTCATGATTATTTTAATGCAGGATTACAAGATGTCGTCGCAAAGCCCGTTAAACAAAAATTGCTACTTGACGCTATAGCCCGCGTACTAGATCCCCAACAGACGAGCTCTCCAGAGAACATACCACATATCGATATTCATAAAGATTACCCACTACTTGATCCATCAATGATTGATACTCACCTTCATATTTTAGGTCCAGCTAAGCTCTCAAAGTTAATGCTTAGTTTTTGTAATAACTTAAAAAAACTTTGGCCCACACTTCAACAAAGCCTTATCAACGACGACCATTATGAGGTTGCCCACCAAGCGCACAAAATTGCTGGAGCTTGTGACATGCTTGGTTTTTCGCAAGCAAGTAACCTACTACGAGAATTAGAACACAGTGCTCAAGATGGTCATATTAAGTATAGCTCACAGCTAGATTCAGTCATGGAACTAACTTTGGCCAAGGCGATTACCTACAACAATTAAATGTCATTGTGAAGCAGGAATAAACCCAAGCTCTTATAATCACTGCCTCTCTAGGATTTCCTTATATATCCTAAAATCGGCGACGTTATTAAATTGTTAATCTCGTTTACATCTTTTTACAAGTTATTAATCCTGAGTTTACATCTATCCTTTAGTGTCTCCTGCGTGATGAAAAAGACAGCAAGTAAAATTAGAGTCTTACACATCGCCTGATAAACAACAGGAGAAAAAAATGACAAATAATAAAAATGTAAAACCCAGTTTCATTATGGCAATAATGCCGATAATTTTGACTCTGGCACTACTAGCGATTCAATTATTTTACTTCGGAGACTTTACCCCGCACATTCCGTTAGCAATTGGCATAGCGATCACATCGACATTCGCATGGTTTCGCGGCTATCGCTGGGATGACATCGAAAGTGGTGTAATGCACGTGATTCGTGTTGGACTCCCTTCTATTGCAATTTTAATGACAGTGGGCATGATTGTTGGCGTTTGGATTGCCAGTGGCACCGTCCCATTGTTGATATACTATGGATTAACGATATTAAATCCAGAAGTATTCCTTGCGGCAGGTATGTTGTTATGTGCTGTTGTCTCTGTTTCATTGGGAACATCTTGGGGTACCACTGGTACCGTAGGTCTTGCCCTGATGGGGATCGGGTCAGGATTTGATATCCCAATGTATTGGACTGCAGGAGCTGTCGTATCGGGTGCCTTTTTTGGCGATAAAATATCCCCACTTTCTGACACAACCAATTTAGCACCAGCGGTCACCGGTGTAGACCTCTTTGATCATATTCGTAATATGATGCCAACAACAGTACCTGCAATGCTGATTGCTTTTACTATTTATTTAATCGTTGGGTTTAATTTTATTGGATCAGGCGATGTCGACTTCGCAAAAATAGAAGCTATCACGAACGGCCTCGAAAGTAATTTTAACCTCTCCTTGTTATTGTTACTCCCACCGTTAATTGTCATTATTCTTGCACTAAAAAGAATGCCTGCCTTACCCTCATTATTTGCAGGCGTATTGTCTGGCGCACTACTCGCTATGTTTGTTCAAGACGCTTCATTGCATGAAGTATTTAACTTTATGCAATCAGGATACAAAATTGAAACTGGCATTGCTGAAATTGATGGTCTGTTAAATAGAGGAGGAGTGCAATCGATGACTTGGGTTATCACCTTGGTTATTATTGCATTAGGTTTTGGTGGCGCACTTGAGCGTACTCATTGTCTCGATACCATTATTGAAGTCATGCTACGCCGTGTTAATTCCTTTTTCGGCTTACAAGCTTCAGCAACTACAACAGCCATTGCCACTAATCTTGTTGCTGGCGACCCGTATCTTTCTATTGCCTTACCCGGCCGTATGTTTTCATCAGCTTATGTCAAACAAGGGTATTCAAAACTAAACCTATCACGAGCCATCGAAGAGGGCGGCACCTTAATTTCTCCGCTGGTACCTTGGAATGCAGGTGGTGCCTTTGTTATCACCGCTCTAGGATTAGGCATTAGCGATGGTAATGTGGAGAATCTACTCTACATTCCACTAGCATTCGCGTGTTGGTTATCACCAGTCATCGGTTTGTGTTACGCCGCACTTGGACGATTTTCACCAAAAATTTCTGATGCTGAACTAGAAAGATATAAACAAGAAGAAGAGTCTGGATAGGCTTTTATCCCACCAGTACAGACACAAAAATACTAGCTTATCCTCAAGCTAGTATTAAATCACAATGGCGTATTTAGCCGCGGAGAAAGAAAAATGTTTTATAAAAATGATGAGATAGCCGGTTTCGACAATGACATTTGGCACGCGATTCAAGCAGAAGACAAACGCCAACAGGATCATGTTGAACTTATCGCCTCAGAAAACTACACCAGTGCACGCGTTATGAAAGCACAAGGCACCCAACTAACTAATAAGTATGCAGAAGGTTATCCGGGAAAACGCTATTACGGCGGCTGTGAGCATGTAGATACCATTGAACAAATAGCAATTGACCGCGCCAAAGAGCTATTTGGTGCTGACTACGCAAATGTACAGCCCCATTCAGGTTCACAAGCTAACGCAGCTGTATTTATGGCGCTATTACAACCAGGTGAAACAGTACTGGGTATGAGCCTTGCTCATGGCGGTCATTTAACACATGGTTCTAAAGTGAGTTTCTCAGGAAAAATTTATAACTCAGTACAATATGGGCTAAATGAAGCAACGGGTGAAATCGATTATGAAGAAGTTGAGCGTCTTGCTCATGAGCATCAACCCAAAATGATCATTGCTGGCTTTTCAGCTTATTCACGAATTGTCGATTGGCAACGTTTTCGTGATATCGCAGACAGCATTGGCGCATGGCTATTTGTTGATATGGCTCATGTCGCAGGATTAGTGGCTGCCGGACTATACCCGAATCCAGTGCCGATTGCTGATGTTGTCACCACAACAACGCACAAAACATTACGCGGCCCTCGTGGTGGTCTAATTTTAGCAAAACACAATGAAGAGTTAGCAAAAAAACTAAACTCAGCCGTTTTCCCTGCTGGCCAAGGCGGCCCATTAATGCACGTTATAGCCGCTAAAGCTATTTCATTTAAAGAAGCATTATCACCTGGTTATGTTGAATACCAACAACAAGTAATCAAAAACGCGCAAGTAATGGCCGAAGCTTTCCAGCAACGGGGATACAGCGTTGTTTCGGGTGGCACCGACAATCATCTATTTTTACTCGACTTAATCAACAAAGGTATTACCGGAAAAGATGCGGATGCAGCACTTGGTCGTGCCAATATCACGGTTAATAAAAATTCAGTACCTAACGATCCTCAGTCTCCTTTCGTCACCAGTGGCTTACGAATTGGTACACCTGCGATTACAAGTCGAGGATTTAACAGCGAAGACGTCGCACAGTTAACAGGTTGGATTTGTGATGTATTAGACGACATCAATAACGAGCAGATGATATCTGAAGTAAAGGGCAAGGTACTGGGCTTGTGTGATGCTAACCCTGTATATGGCTAACAATATATAAAATGTCGAGCACTAGATCGACTAACGGGTTAATGACAAGGTAAGTATTAAAAGTCATTAACCCAGCTATAGAATTAAAATAAGAAAGGTAAGGGCATGCAACAATATTCTGGATTTGGTTTGTTAAAACATTCATTAACCTACCACGAAAACTGGCAAAGGGTGTGGAATAACCCAATCCCTAAAAAACACTATGACGTAGTGATTATCGGTGGTGGTGGGCATGGTCTAGCAACTGCCTATTATTTAGCTAAAGAACATGGCATCACTAATATCGCTGTGGTTGAAAAAGGCTACCTAGGTGGTGGTAACACAGCACGTAACACAACGATAGTGCGTTCTAATTATCTGTGGGATGAAGCTTCTCATTTATATGAGCATTCATTAAAATTATGGGAAGGATTGGCTCAGGATCTTAATTATAATTTAATGTTTAGCCAGCGAGGTGTGCTCAATCTTGGTCATACGTTGCAAGACATGCGTGATATTGAGCGACGTGTCAACGCTAACCGCCTAAACGGTATCGACGGTGAAGTACTCTCCACGGCCCAAATTCAAGAAATGGTACCTATTTTAGACTGCTCTAAAAATGCCCGTTACCCAGTATTGGGGGCTTCATGGCAAGCCCGTGCAGGTACTGCACGTCATGATGCAGTTGCCTGGGGCTTTGCTCGCGCAGCTGCAGCTTTAGGTGTTGATTTGCTTCAACAAACAGAAGTAACAGGGATCCGTCGTAAAGATGATGCAGTCGTTGGCGTTGAGACTAATCGTGGTTTTATTTCTGCTGGGAAAGTAGCCTGTGTTGCCGCTGGCAACTCGACTGTTATCGCAAAAATGGTTGGCATGGAATTACCGCTTGAATCTCACCCTCTACAAGCGATGGTATCGGAACCGTTAAAACCAATCCTTAATACCGTCGTGATGTCAAATCATGTACACGGCTACATCAGTCAATCAGATAAAGGCGACTTAGTGATTGGCGCTGGTATTGATGGTTACTTGGGCTATGGACAGCGCGGTTCATTCAACGTGGTTGAGCACACGATTGCCGCTATTATTGAAATGTTTCCCATCTTTAGTCGGGTTCGCCTCAATCGTGCATGGGGCGGGATTGTTGACACCTGTCCAGATGCTTGTCCTATTATTTCTAAAACCCATATTAAAGGACTTTATTTTAACTGCGGTTGGGGTACTGGCGGCTTCAAAGCAACACCTGGTGCGGGCCATGTGTTTGCACATACTATCGCCCATGATGATCCACACCCTCTCGCTAAACCATTTAGTATTGATCGCTTTACATCTGGCGAACTCATTGATGAACACGGCGCAGCCGGTGTTGCCCACTAAGAGGAATTAATTATGTTACTTATCAAATGTCCTTATTGTGAAGAGCAGCGCGAAGAAGAAGAGTTTAGTCCAGCTGGACAGGCACATATAGTGCGTCCGTTAAACCCCGAAGAACTAAGCGATGAGCAATGGGCACGCTATTTATTTTTCCGTAAAAATCCACGCGGATTACATCACGAACTATGGCTGCATGCTCATGGTTGTCGCAAATATTTTAACATGACGAGAAATACAGTGACTTATCAAATCATGGAAACATACAAAATGGGCCAACAGCCTAGTGTCACTGCTAGTCAAGAGGTGAAATAATGAGACAAGTTAATCGTATTGCAGCAAAAAGCAAACACATTAATCGTAGCCGTATTTTAAGCTTTACTTTCAACGGTAAAGAATATCAAGGATACGAAGGAGATACTGTTGCCTCTGCCCTGCTTGCTAATGGTGTTAATGTCGTCGGTCGTAGTTTTAAATATTCACGTCCACGCGGTATCATCACGGCCGACTCACAAGAGCCCAATGCAATTTTTCAAGTGGGCTCAACACAAGCCACCACAATCCCTAATCCGCGAGCGACTCAAACAGAGCTTTATCAAGGTTTAGTCGCAACGTCGACAAATGGCTGGCCGAATGTCGACTTTGATTTAATGTCAACGGTAGGCAAAGTGGGCGGTTCAATGATGCCCCCTGGTTTTTATTATAAAACCTTTATGTATCCACAATCATTATGGATGTCTTACGAGCATTTAATCCGTAAAGGCGCTGGGTTAGGCACAAGTCCAACCCAAGCAGACCCAGATAGCTATGATAAAATTCATCACCATTGTGATGTTATGATCGTAGGTGCCGGCCCTGCAGGTTTGGCCGCGGCCTTAGCGGCGGCCGACACTGGTGCCCGAGTCATTATTAGCGATGAACAAAATGAATTTGGCGGTCACCTTTTATGCAGCACACAGCAAATAGACGGTCAGCTACCTAATCTTTGGGTAGAAAAAATCGTCGAAAAACTTTCAAATATGGACAATGTGTTATTGCTGCCACGTAGTACCGTTTTTGGGTATTACGATCATAATTTACTTGGCATCAATGAGCGCTGCACCGATCACCTCGGTGAACATAAATCGAAGACGATTCGCCAGCGAATGCATAAAGTAAGAGCAAAACAAGTGATTTTAGCGACAGGTGCTCACGAACGCCCTTTAGTTTATGGCAATAATGATGTGCCAGGGTGTATGTTAGCCAATGCTGTCTCGACCTACATAAATCGTTACGAGGTGGTGCCAGGTAACGAACTAGTGTTAATGACCACTAATGATAACGCATATAAAACGGCGATTGATTGGCATCAGGCAGGGCGACAGGTCATTGCTATTGTTGATACGCGTGCGACATCAAATGGTGAGCTAGTTAAACAAGCTAAGCAATTGGACATCGATATCATATTTGGTCATGGTGTGATTAATGTTAAAGGCAGCAAACGCGTTAAAGGTGTCGATATCGCACCAATCAATGTGAATAATCACTGTCTTACCGGTTCAGCTAAACACTTTTCATGTGATACCGTTGCTAGCTCTGGTGGTTGGAGTCCGGTAATACACCTTTCATCACATACGGGGTCTCGCCCAGTATGGAAGGATGATATCGCGGGGTTTGTTCCGGGTGAAACGGTTCAAGCACAACATATCTGTGGCGGTTTAGAGGGAGTTTATTCATTATCCAAAGTGATAAACGATGGTTTTTCTACTGGGGCAAAAGCTGCACAAGCGGCAGACAAAGGTGAAGGACGCTATGAAGGCTCGCAGCCACATATCGTCGATCCACAAGAAGATGCTTCAATGGCGTTGTTCCACATACCACACAGCAAACGGACAAGCCGAGCACCCAAGCAGTTTGTCGATTATCAAAATGATGTGACAGCTGCTGGCATCGAGCTCGCAAACCGCGAAGGCTTTGAGTCAATAGAGCATGTTAAACGCTACACCGCACTCGGCTTTGGAACTGATCAAGGTAAATTAGGCAACATTAACGGCATGGCGATTACCGCCAAATCTCTGGGCAAAACTATTCCAGAGACGGGTACTACCATTTTCCGTCCAATGTATACACCAACTACCTTTGGTGCTCTGGCTGGTAGCGACGTTAAGCATTTATTTGATCCTGTTCGTTTTAGCGCGATGCATAAATGGCATCTCGATAATAGCGCTGAATTTGAAGACGTCGGTCAATGGAAGCGTCCATGGTATTTCCCACAAGCGGGCGAAGCGATGCAACAGTCACTAGAACGTGAATGTTTGGCGACCCGAAATAGTGTCGGTATTCTAGATGCATCAACCTTAGGTAAAATTGATATTCAGGGCAAAGATGCTCGTGAATTTTTAAACCGTGTTTACACTAACCCATGGAGCAAATTAGCCGTTGGAAAATGTCGCTATGGTGTGATGTGTAAAGAAGACGGCATGGTTTTTGATGATGGTGTAACTGCTTGTCTTGACGAAAATCGCTTTATTATGACCACCACGACAGGCGGCGCTGCTGGCGTGTTGCAATGGTTAGAATTATGGCATCAAACAGAATGGCCAGAACTTGAAGTTTACTTTTCAACCGTCACCGATCATTGGTCAACCATGACTATTTCAGGTCCTAATAGTCGTAAGGTGTTAGAAAAAATATGTGATATTGATGTAAGCAACGATAACTTTAAATATATGGACTGGATTGAAGCCAACGTTGCGGGTGTTAAAGCGCGGATATTCCGAATCTCATTCACCGGTGAATTATCATTTGAAATTAACGTTCAAGCTAATTATGGCATGCATACTTGGCAAGCAGTAATGGCAGCTGGCAAAGAGTTTAATATCACACCTTATGGCACTGAAACCATGCATATTCTACGCGCTGAAAAGGGCTTTATTATTGTTGGTCAAGATACTGATGGTTCAGTCACACCACAAGATTTAGACATGGATTGGGTTGTTGGTAAGAAAAAAGAATTTAGCTTTATTGGTAAACGATCTTGGACTCGTTATGACAACAAACGTGACGATCGTAAACAAATGGTTGGGCTAAAGCCAAAAGACCCAAAATTTGTTTTGCCAGAAGGTGCACAAATAGTCTTTGAACCAAACCAAAGCATTCCGATGACAATGGTTGGGCATGTTACTTCAAGTTACTACAGCGCATGTATGGGCTACTCATTCGCCCTTGCTGTCGTTAAAGGTGGCATCAACCGTAAGGGGCAGAGTGTCTTTTTACCATTAAGTGATGGCACCACCGTTGAGGCTGAAATTTGCAGCCCAGTATTCTATGATCCAAAGGGAGACCGTCAAAATGTCTAATTCAATTAATATGGAATCACCATTACACCATGCACAACTAGACAGTTTAGTCGGTCAATCAAGTGCTGGTGGTGGTGTTCTCTTACATGAATCAAAATACTTAGGTCATCTCAATTTACGAGGCAATGCACAAGACGTTGATTTTTTATCAGGTATCAAAAAAGTATTTGGAATAGACCTTCCTACCGCCCCCTGTACCAGCGCAACAGGTGAGTTGGCTCAAATCATATGGCTCGCCCCAGATGAATGGTTGGTGATGGTTGGCTCAGGAAGTGAATACGATGTTGAGTTAAAACTACGCGCCCAACTTAAAGGTCACTTTGCCGTTAGCGATATTAGTGGTGCACAAACCATACTTGAGTTGAGTGGTAGCCATGTTATTGAACTCATGAAAAAATCCAGTGGTTATGATTTTCATTTAGAGAGCTTCCCTATTGGTAAAGTCGTCGGCACGACGTTTGCAAAAGCAGGCGCGCATATTTTGCGACTAGAGGAAAACAAATTCCAATTAGTTATTCGACGGAGTTTTTCCGACTATATATGGCTGTGGATCCAGCATGGCTGTAAAGAATGCGGTTTAACTATTGTCTAGAGATTATAAAGCCCTTTTTAATAGAGTCATTATTTTAACGGGCTATTTATTAAAAATAAAGGATCAAAAATGTCCGATATTACATCAACACCACAAACCCACATTATAACGGCCAACTGCCCTAGCCAACCGGGTACCGTGGATGTAGTTACTCGATTTCTGTTTGAGCAAGGGTTTTATATTAATGAAATTCACTCATTTGATGACACGGATAAAAAGCATTTCTTTATCCGCATAGAATTTAGGCCTGACGATGAACAAGCGTTTGATCGCGCTCAGTTCTGCCATGAGTTCAATCAGCGAGCTAGTGCATTTGGTATGCAATGGACATTGGCGTCTAGTCCCTTTAAATCTAACGTTGTTATTATGGTGTCGAAACATGACCATTGCCTCAATGATTTACTCTATCGATATCGAACAGGTGACTTAAACATTGAAATTCCAGCGATCATCTCTAATCATCCGGATTTAGAGGAATTAGCTAAATGGCATAATATTCCATACTACCACCTGCCAATTAGTAAAGAGACAAAACCTGAGCAAGAGGCTAAGGTATGGGAAATAATTCAAGATTGTGAAACCGACTTGGTCGTATTAGCACGTTATATGCAAGTATTATCGAGTGATATGTGTAAAAAATTATCAGGAAAAGCGATTAACATTCATCATTCTTTATTACCAGGTTTTAAAGGCGCAAGACCTTATTACCAAGCTTATGACCGTGGTATAAAACTTGTTGGTGCTACAGCACATTATGTCAGCGATGACCTTGATGAAGGACCAATTATTACTCAAGGTGTTGAAACGGTAGATCACAGCTATTACCCGCAAGATTTAGCAGCAAAAGGACGTGATATCGAGTGTTTAACCTTATCTCGAGCTATCCGTTATCACATAGAGCATCGCATATTTCGTCATGATAAAAAAACTATCGTCTTTGCCAAGTAATCTTTGAGTAACCAGCTACTATGCGTAATTGGTTACATTCTTACTACAACCCACTATACTCCCCGTCTATTTTATTAATAAAGTAAATTAATGCGCCTTTTAAAATCCTCTATTCACCCTACGGTGCTTGATTTACGAAACTCCGGTCGCGATAAATCGTTCCACCGTCAAGCAGCCCGTGCCATTGTGTTAAATGGTGAAGATATTTTGATGTTATACACCGAGCGTTATCACGATTACACTTTGCCCGGTGGCGGCGTCGACGAAGGCGAAAACATCATTGAAGGACTGCTTCGGGAACTGCAAGAAGAAACTGGCGCGACCAATATCACTAACATTGTTGAATTTGGGCGCTATGAAGAATTTCGCCCGTGGTACAAAGATGATTTTGATATAATGCACATGGAGTCGTTTTGCTATACCTGCACTATTCATAAAGAGCTTGGCGAAACCTTATTAGAAGATTATGAAATTCATAACGGGATGCGCCCGGTGTGGATCAATATTCATCAGGCCATTGCTCACAACAAACACACCATGGCCAATAGTGACAAAAAAGGGATGTCGATCGAGCGCGAAACTTTTCTCCTAACCCTTATTCGTCAAGAACTATTGCCTCAGAACTAATAACAGCCCATCAAGCTTAGAGGATCAATCTTTCGATCCGCTAAAATACGCCAAGTAAAAAGAAAATTCAATCAACTGAGACTCAAGTTGACTAAGGTTAAACGTCTCTTTGACCATCGGCATCAATAAGCAGCTCTAATTTCAGCCGCCATTTCTTCCCGAACTCTTATCACGGGACGTTCATCAATAAAGATATGAATGACGGCGGTTACTAACGCAATGCTGGCCGCTAGCCACCAAACAACATTATAACTGCCCGAGGCATCGAATAAGTACCCCCCGAGCCATACCCCAAAGAACGAACCAATTTGGTGATTTAAAAAGACAATGCCATAGAGTGTGCCCATGTGTTTTAAGCCAAACATTTGGGCTACTAATCCCGATGTTGGCGGCACCGTAGCCAGCCATAAAAATCCGGTGATAATCGAAAATAAATAAATACTGGTGGTCGTCATCGGCACCAGCATAAAGACGGTAATCGCGATGGCGCGAAATAAATAAATAATCCCCAATAGATTTTTCTTAGAATATTTCCCCGACCACGAGCCAAATAACAAACAGCCAAATATATTAAATAAGCCAATTAAGGCAAGACTGTTGGCGGCGACCGATGTTTCAAACCCTTGATCGCTAATAAACGCAGGCATATGCACGGTAATAAATGCCAATTGAAAACCACAAACAAAAAATCCGGCAATTAATAGCCAATAGTGTTTATGGGATTTAGCCTCGGCTAATGCCTCTTTTAACGTTTGTGACGACTGTTCGGCCTGTGCGGAATTAGCTAATTTTTCTTCATCGAATACCGAGGCAAACATCATCATCATTAATGCACCGCCAGCCATTAATAACAACGCCGTTTGCCAGCCGTAACCACTAATAAACTCTTGCGCGACCGGGATCAATAAAAACTGCCCAGCCGAACCTGCTGCCGTACCAACACCCAAGGCAAATGCCCGCTTTTCAGGCGCAACAGCCCGTGCTAAAGCAGGTAATACAATGCCAAAACCTGTGCCAGAAATTCCCATACCAATCAATAATCCAGCACCTAGATGAAGTCCCAACACACTGTCAGCAATGGAAGTCACGTATAATCCCAACGCATACAATAACGCACCAGCAATGATGGTATTTTTACTGCCGTACTTATCCGCTAACGCGCCAGCAGCAGGTTGAAATAAGCCCCAACATAGGTTTTGTAATGCCAAAGACATCGCAAACACTTCGCGACCATAACCAAAAGTGCTGGAAATTGGCTCCAACAGAAATCCCATTGAAGAACGTAAGCCAAAATTTAATGCCAATAATAAACAGCTAAAAACTACAAAAATACTGAGCAGCTTTACCGGGGATTTTGTCATTTCAATACCACAATCAAATCAATAAATAGCACAACACCATAGCAATTTCCGCTTAAAATACCAGTGCCAATCGTTAAATAATTAGTCTAACCAAAACCTCCACAATACCACTGTGCGAAATTAAGTTTTTATTCGTCAAAGTGTGGGTCAATGATGTCAACGTCTGCATATATCATATTGCTCGGGCACAAATGGCAGTGCGTACATCCCCGAAACTTCAAGGTATCGCCCGTCGATTATCTGCTGCACTTCAGTGGTAATAACACGTACCATAAACTCCCTATCTTATCGTATATCAGCCATCCCATTAGCCGATTCACCTAACAATGAGAATAACGAGGTCAAATGTTGCTTTGACACTACTACATCGGAATATTAGTGCGTTCGTGGGTACTTCATTGACTTCACGGCGACCGCCTAAGGTCATAATCGGCTTGACTGTGCCCCCTAGCGTTTTCATCTCAGTTAATAAAAAGCTAATGCCCTCTTGCTTGCGGCCTCGAATTATCAGATCTATCAATGGCTAAAGCCTTACTCAATTGTGAAATTATTGTCGCTGATATTGATCCAGCAAAAAGACAACTAGCCCTCGATGAAGGTGCTGATGCAGTGATTGAACCGGCCGATAAAAATGCCGTTAAAGCACTCATTAAAAGCACCCGAGGCGGTGTTACTGGTGCCATCGATTTTGTTGGTTCAGATCGCTCCTTAAGCTTTGGCATTCAAGCCTGAAACAAAGGAGATATTGTGGTCGTGTGGTATTAACACTCAAAGCATAAATTGATCAGCCTTAAATATTGTAATTCGCCTCAACTCCAGCTAGGTTATAGTTAACTAAAACTAGCTGGAAACATTTTATGAAGATGATTTATACCAATCAAAACAATGTTCTGGTCGAGCTAGCCAAAAATCTACTGACCGAGAATAGTATTTCAACCGTATTAAAAAATGAGTTTGCTTCTGCGGGTGCTGGCGAGCTATCGGCCATTGATACCTGGCCAGAACTTTGGGTGCACCATGAGGCAGATTACCAAGCCGCTGAAAGCTTGATTACAACCCTGCAAAACCAACCAGAACAAGAAGACTGGACTTGCTCATCTTGCGATGAAAAGAATGGTGATGCATTTGAAATATGCTGGAATTGCCAGCATGCTAAGGTTTAAATAAAAGATGAGATTAGTTTTTAGAGTATTCGTGGTGATTTTTATTGTCACGTTATTATCAAGCCTAACGATTAAGTTACTCGATAAACGACGTGGCGTACAACATTATACGATTGCTCACATCAGCGAAGGGCTTAATAGTGCAATTATAAACAAATATAAAGTAGAGCATTATCATCTAAACCATGGCAGGTTCCCCTCATCAAACAACGAGATGCACTTACCTGCGCCAGAAAAATTTAAGGATCGCTCCCTAAACAGTCTTACCATCTCAAAAGATGGCGTTATTACGGTGCTACTCACTAAAAAAAGTGGCGTAGAGAATGGGGCTTTTCAATTAAGGCCCAGTTATAACAAGAACAAGGGATTTAAATGGAAATGCAGTACCCCAAATTACACAAAAATTTCTATTCATTTACCACCATGCGAATACCTGAAAGAGAAGGAAAAATAACATAATGAATAAAGCAGTACGGGTTGGAGTGGCTGTGATTATCTTGAGGAATAATCGCATTTTATTAGGAGAGCGCATTGGCTCACATGGCGCTAATACTTGGGCAACCCCTGGCGGTCATTTAGAGCTAGGCGAGAGTATCGAACAATGTGCGGCGCGGGAAGTGTTAGAGGAAACAGGTCTAACTTTAACGGCCATCAAAAAATTCCAATTTACCAACGACATCTTTGAGCAAGAAGCTAAACACTATATCACGCTGTTCGTCATCGCTTCATGCCATGATAATGAAGCTCAAATTATGGAGCCGGACAAATGTAAACAATGGCAGTGGTGTTCATTGGATAACTTGCCGCAACCGTTATTTTTGCCCTTAATCAATCTTCTAAACGAGCAACCAAATTTCAAGTGCTAGCATAAAAACAAAGCATATCAAGCTATACCGTAAATGAAAAAACAACGCCAAGACCTAGGCCCCCTTAAGTGGCGATAACCGCTTAAAGTATTTTATTCGATCGCCGACTAAGATAAATCAGCGAACGCCGCAACACGCAACGGCTAGGCAGCTTAACACGGCAAATAAACATCTTTTAATTCATTGATTTATATAGGTTTGTTTTTATTGCATTCTCATGTTCAAGTGATAGTCTGTCGACTCTTTAGGAGTGAGGACTATTTATGATCAAAAATAACGAAATATTCAATCAAATTGACTTTTCTAATCAAGATATTAGTGAATCAATTTTTAATCATTGTAAGTTTTATCGATGTGATTTTACTCGTACTAACCTTAGAGATACTCAGTTTCTTGATTGTATATTTATAGAACAGGGAACGACTGAAGGTTGCTATCTTAATTATAGTGATCTCCGCGATTGTACATTTATAAATTGCCAACTCGCAATGTCTGATTTCAGTGGTGCAAAATGTTTTGGGATTACATTTAGAGATTGTGATTTAAAAGGAGTCAATTTCGCACAAACCAGTTTCTTAAATCAGGTTAGCAACAGCATATATTTTTGCTCCGCATTGATTAGCGGATGCAATTTATCTTACGCAAATCTCGAGCGTCAATGTATTGAAAAATGTGATTTATCAGAAAACAAATGGATTGGTACAAACCTACAAAATGCATCTTTTAAAGAATCTGATTTAAGTCGGAGTACATTTTCAGAAGATTGTTGGGGTCAATTTAACCTGCAAGGTTGTAATCTAAGCCATACGGAATTAGATGGCTTAGATCCACGAAAAATCGACCTTAGTGGAGTTAAGATTTGTACTTGGCAACAGGAGCAATTACTTGAACAACTTGGACTCATTGTATACCCAAATTAAGCCCCATTCCTAAACCAGCACATGAAACGACTCTTATTTAATCCTGCAAAAATATCCGCCTATTTTGAGCCTTTAGTCACCTTGGTACTCGCTGATGTTAATGTCTGTGCCAAAGTCAGCTGTTTGCTGCCAATATTACTGACGGTCGCTAGAGCGAGGTTAATCTCACAATCAGGATCGATGGTTTAATTTTGCAACAGCCAAAAAAAAACCAGCGAGTATGACCGCGCTGGTTTTTTATTACTTTATTTTTAAACCAATCTTAAATGTAGTTAAGTACTTCCAAGTTTAGACTGGCGATGCACCAAAGGGACTACGCCCTCCTGTCGTAATGACTTAACCAAACCCCACATCATAATAATCATCACGAATGAGAACGGTAATGCCGCAATGATTGATGCCGTTTGCAACGCTTTAAGTCCACCGACCAACAGCAGAATAGCAGCAACGGCCCCCTCACCTAAGCCCCAAAAGACTCGATGAGGTGTCGGAGGGTTTTCATGTCCCATCGACAAGATAGTAGTGACCACTAATGTGCCAGAATCTGATGAGGTAATAAAGTAAGTCGCAATTAACAACGTCGCTAAAAATGCAGCAACGGTACCGAAGATACCCGCATCAAGTTTATCAAGCGTGACATATAAGGCTTGCGTCACATCAGCTTTAACCGCATCGACAATACCCGCTTGACCTACCGCGGCGACCGATTCACCGGCGTCATTCATGACATGATGGAACAACTCAATGTAAATAGCGGTACTACCAAACAACGTTAACCACACGAAACCTAAGAGTGTCGGTACCAATAGCACACCAACGATAAACTCACGAATAGTTCGTCCTTTTGAGATTCGAGCAATAAACATCCCAACAAAAGGTGCCCAAGCCATCCACCAGCCCCAGTAAAATGCAGTCCACCAAGTTTGCCATTTGCTATTATCGTTAGCATCGGTCCAAGTACTCAGCGCTAAAATATGCCCTAGATAATCACCGGTGTTTTGCAATAAGCTGCCCAACAAATAACGGGTCGGACCAAAACAGAGTAAGAAAACCAAAATACCAATGGTTAGCCACATGTTAACTTCAGATAAAATCTTAACGCCTTTACCAACACCTGACACCACTGAAATAGTCGCAATCGCAGAAATGACAGCAATCAATATAATTTGATTTCCGAGCGAGACTTCCATTCCAAACATCGTATTAAGACCGGTGTTCATTTGTGTCACACCTAAACCTAACGATGTCGCCACACCAAATACCGTACCAAACACCGCTAAAATATCGACTGCATGACCAATAGGGCCATACATTTTATCGCCAATTAATGGATAAAGCGCCGAGCGAGGGGTTAAGGGTAATTTTTTTCGGTAGGCAAAATAAGATAAAGACAAACCAACAATGACATAGATAGCCCACGGATGAAGTCCCCAGTGAAAGAAGGTTAATCGCATCGCGACTTGAGCCGCTTCAGGCGTTAAGCCCTCGGTAATAAACGGATTACTCTGGAAGTGATAAATAGGCTCAGCAATCGACCAAAACACTAAACCAATACCCATTCCTGCGCTAAATAACATCGAAAACCAAGAAAAGTTGCTATATTCCGGCCGCGAATCGTCATCGCCTAAGCGTAAATTCCCATAACGGCTAAACGCTAGCCAGATACAGAAAAACAGAAAAATTGCTACTACGCCAATGTAATACCATTTGAGATAATCCAAAATCCAACCCGATACTGCTGTAAACAACGCCGCCGATTGTTCGGTAAAAAAGACACCGGCCAACACAAACAACGAGATCATTACCATCGATATAACGGTTGTAACAGGATTCATGCCCTTTAACAGACCTCGATCTGCAACCATGATAAACCACCTTTTAGTTATTATTAAATGAAGAGTGTTTACCAATACCAATTACGTTAAATGATTGCCCAATAAGATCACAAACTTAATGTAATTGGTATAAGTCCCTAACACCGAGTAAAAACTACCCAGCACTGCCGCGCCCACTCCGAAAACAGCGACAACCCCATTAAGTCAGACTTGATTTAAGTCAAGCTTTCCAAATGCGACATAAGGATAACCTCCACCGACTAAATATAATAGTCACAAAAAAGCCAGCAAGTGAACGTTGCTGGCTTCTGATGACTATTATAGCGCAATTAACTTGGAGTTAATTAACCATTAATATTTTTTTGCATCGTGTCGCTAAACCAATCAATAAAATTAACCACACCAAACTCAAATGTTGTGGAATAAGGACCAGGTTGATACGCCATAGAATTAATACCGCGCTGGTTGTTTTCCGCCAAGGTACGATCTTGCAAGTTAGTTGCATCCCACACCGCACGTAAATGCTCAATATCATAATCAACCCCTTCAACGGCATCCTTGTGGACAATCCATTTAGTGGTCACTTGGGTTTTCTGCGGTCCTAATGGGATCACCTGAAACGCGATTAAATGATCCGCCATTGCATGGTTCCATGAATTGGGTAAATGTAGAATTCGCATCGAACCAAGATCCGGATTATTAATCCGACCCATCAATTTTTTACAACCAGCTTTACCATCAATGGTCATCGACACCGTACCCTCAAGTAATGGCATCCTCACAATACGATTGCGTAAACCATGACCATGAGATACATGCTTATAAGGAATCCCTTCCGCTTCCCACATCGCTTGTTTAGTGGCAACTTGAGCCTTAAAAGCATCACTGGCTCGAGGATCTTCAGTATCATCCCACTCTTGCAAGGTATTAAGTAACTCAGGATGGTTGCCATTACAGTGATAGCACTCACGGTTGTTTTCAATCACCAGTTTCCAGTTCGCGTCTTCTAAAATGGTACTTTCAATCGCCACCTTACTATTGTCTAAATCATAAGGTTCGAGATAATGCGTTAAATCATCGAAAAAACCATCGATATTGGTGGGATTATCACTTAAAGAAACAAAAATATAACCACCAGCCACGCGGCAATTAACCGGGTGTAAACCAAAGTCACTCTTATCGAATTCGCTGCCCATTTCGGTACCAGCAAATAAAAGGTTACCATCTAGTTCATAGGTCCATTGATGATAAGGGCACACCAGTTTAGGCACTTTTCCCTGCTTAACTAAGCATAATTTAGACCCTCGGTGACGACAGACATTATGGAAAGCACGGACCTCACCGTTTTGATCACGGATAATCGTGATCGGATTATCACCAATATCTAAGGTAATAAAATTACCCTTATCAGGAATTTCGCCAGTGATACCAACAAATAACCATTCCTTATAAAAAATTTGCTCCATCTCGACTTTGAACACATCAGCATCATTATAAAACTGTTGCGGCAAAGAATAAGTAATAGGATGTTTTTTCAACACGTCGGCAACTGCTTGAGCAGTTTTGTTGGCTGAATTATTAACTATATTTTGTTGCTCACTAGCACAGCTCATGACCAATTCTCCATTGCGGTATACATTGCTTTTAATAAATTAACTTTAGCCATGATTTTGCAGGTCTATCCAAGCAGTGATTTATCTGTAAACGACCAAAAAACCGATTAATAACGACCAAAAATCACTAATTATTGGCACTATTGATTCAAAATAACAGGTCTGCTTTCTGATTGAATTACTGGTTATGGCAAAAACGATTAGATCAATGTCGTTTTCAGCTAAGCGTAAAAAGATGACAGGTAGATATTAAGTGAAAAATAGAATTAATATTCGGGGCTCTTCATGTCAGCTAATTTTCTACAATCTATTAACACCCAAGCATGGACCAATGGTCGTCACAATGTGGAGTGCGTCAAGGTGATCGACGAAACCATTGATGTTCGAACCTATTGCTTTGCCAGCACACGCCCGGTGATGCACTTTTTCAAACCTGGCCAATTCGTGACGCTCGAATTAGAAATTGATGGCGTACAGGTACTGCGTAGCTATACCATTTCATCGTCACCTTCGGTGCCATACAGTTTTTCGATCACCGTAAAAAGAGTACCTGGCGGTCAAGTCTCTAATTGGCTCCATGACAATTTAAAAAATGGTGACCAAATAGCAGTGCATGGTCCAGTCGGCATTTTCAACTGCATCGACATTAGCAGTGACAAAGTCTTGTTATTGTCTGGTGGCGTCGGTATTACCCCCATTATGTCAATGGCGCGTTGGTGGTTCGATACTAATGGCAAAGTCGATATGATTTTTGCTCACAGTGCTCGTACCCCTAGCGATATCATTTATCGCCGCGAATTAGAATACATGGATTCAAGAGTTAACAATTTTAACCTTAACCTTATTTGTGAACGTTATAACATAGGCGAAAGCTGGAGCGGATTCACGGGCTTTTTCGACGAACATAAATTAAGAATTGTTGCGCCTGATTTTATGGAACGCACCATCTATTGTTGTGGCCCAACGCCTTATATGGCAGCGGTTAAAAAAATGCTGGTCGGGCTTGGCTTTGACATGGCTAATTACCATGAAGAAAGCTTTGGTGCGCCGCCGGAAGAAGCGAAACTTGACGCTCAACAGCAAGCCGAAACGGCCGCCGATGAAATGATAGATGACAGCGCTTTGTTGCAAGTTGAATTTAGCAAAACTGGCAAGTCAGTTAAGATAAAACCCGGCGAAACCGTCCACTCGGCGGCATCACAAGTTGGCCTCCACATACCAAAAGCTTGTGGTATGGGAATATGTGGTACCTGTAAAGTGAAGAAAACCCAAGGTGAAGTCGTGATGTCACACAATGGAGGGATCACCGACGAAGATGTCGCAGATGGCTATATATTAAGTTGCTGTAGCGTACCCCAAGGCAACGTATCTATTGAATTTTAATCCAATCAAGCCACTCCAAAAACGACATCATGACTGATGTCGTTTTTGGTCTCAACTTCGACGGTAACGGAACTATTACCTTTGATATCACAAGCTAGTATCGAAACCATCTTAATGACAAACAACCATTAGTGATGCCAACTCTATGGATTATTAATCCATCACACAATAAAAAGACAAGGTAAAGGTCATGCAACAATATTCAGGATTTGGTTTATTAACCCATTCATTAACCTATCACGAGAACTGGCAACGAGTTTGGAATAATCCAATCCCAAAAAAGCATTATGACGTCGTGATAATCGGGGGCGGTGGGCATGGCTTAGCAACAGCCTACTACCTCGCTAAAGAGCATGGCATCACCAATATTGCAGTGGTCGAAAAAGGTTACCTTGGCGGCGGTAATACCGCGCGTAATACCACCATTGTTCGTTCAAATTACTTGTGGGATGAAGCCTCTCATCTTTATGAGCATTCCTTAAAGTTATGGGAAGGTTTAGCCCAAGAGCTCAACTATAACCTGATGTTTAGCCAACGCGGCGTTTTAAACCTTGGGCACACCCTGCAAGACATGCGTGACATTGAACGACGTGTTAATGCTAACCGTTTAAATGGTATTGATTCCGAAGTGTTAACCACTGCGCAAGTGCAAGAAATGGTGCCTATTTTAGACTGTTCTAAAGGTGCTCGTTATCCGGTCATGGGCGCTTCTTGGCAAGCACGAGCTGGCACAGCGCGGCACGATGCCGTGGCTTGGGGCTTCGCCCGTGCCGCCAATAATTTAGGCGTTGATTTATTACAGCAAACCGAAGTGACCGATATTCGCGTGAAAGATGGCGCCGTGGTTGGTGTTGAAACCAATCGTGGCTTTATCTCCGCCGGTAAAGTGGCTTGTGTCGCTGCTGGTAATTCAGGGGTATTAGCAAAAATGGTCGGGATGGATTTACCGCTCGAATCATATCCGCTCCAAGCCATGGTCTCGGAACCCCTTAAACCCATCTTGGATACCGTGGTAATGTCAAATCATGTTCATGGTTATGTTAGTCAATCGGATAAAGGGGATTTAGTGATTGGCGCAGGCATTGATGGTTACTTAGGTTACGGGCAACGTGGCTCATTTAACGTGGTTGAACATACGATTGCCGCGATCATTGAAATGTTTCCAATCTTTAGCCGAGTTCGTCTTAATCGAGCTTGGGGTGGCATTGTCGACACTTGCCCAGACGCCTGTCCCATTATTTCGAAGACCCACATTAAAGGGCTCTATTTTAACTGTGGCTGGGGCACTGGTGGTTTTAAAGCGACACCAGGCGCTGGGCATGTTTTTGCCCATACAATCGCCCATGATGATCCGCATCCATTAGCGAAACCCTTTAATATTGATCGTTTTACATCGGGTCAATTGATCGACGAACACGGCGCAGCCGGCGTTGCCCACTAAACCCCGCTAAGAGGAATTATCATGTTACTTATCCATTGTCCTTATTGTGAAGAAATGCGCGAAGAAGAAGAATTTAGCCCGGCGGGACAAGCGCACATTGTCCGGCCGTTAGATCCAGAGGTGTTAAGCGATGAAGAATGGGCACGCTATTTATTTTTCCGTAAAAATCCCCGCGGCTTGCATCATGAGATGTGGCTGCACACCCATGGCTGTCGAAAATATTTCAATGTCACCAGAAACACCGTGACTTATCAGATCATGGAATCCTACAAAATGGGTCAACAGCCCAGCGTTACCGCCAGTGAGAAGGGGCAATCATGACACAAGTAAATCGCGTAGCAGCGGCTGCTAATCAACATATCAACCGCAACCGGCCTTTAACGTTTATCTTTAATGGTAAAACCTACCAGGGTTATGAAGGTGATACGATTGCCTCCGCATTATTAGCCAATGGCGTTGATGTTATTGGTCGCAGTTTTAAATACTCGCGTCCCCGTGGCATCATCACTTGTGATTCACAAGAACCCAACGCTATTTTTCAAGTGGGTTCGACCCAAGCAACCACAATTCCTAATCCACGGGCGACCCAAACCGAGCTTTATCAAGGATTAACGGCCAGTTCGACCAACGGTTGGCCCAATGTCGATTTTGATTTAATGGCGGGTCTTGGTAAAATCGGTGGAGCAATGATGCCCCCAGGTTTCTACTATAAAACCTTTATGTACCCACAATCACTGTGGATGTCCTATGAAAAACTGATCCGAAAAGGTGCTGGTTTAGGCTGTAGTCCACAACAACCAGATCCCGACGAATACGATAAAATGCATCATCATTGTGATGTCATGATTGTTGGCGCTGGCCCTGCTGGATTAGCGGCGGCATTAGCGGCAGCAGAAACTGGCGCGCGAGTGATCATTAGTGACGAGCAAAATGAATTCGGTGGTCACTTACTCTGTAGTACACAAGCTATTGATGGTCAATTACCAAGCCTGTGGGTTAAAGATATTGTCGATAAACTGACCACAATGGGCAATGTTTTATTATTGCCACGCAGCACCGTTTTTGGTTATTACGATCATAACCTTGTGGGTATTAACGAGCGTCGGACCGATCATTTGGGCGAACACGTCACGACAAGTTCTCGGCAACGTGTACATAAAGTACGGGCTAAGCAAGTTATTTTAGCCACCGGCGCTCACGAACGACCATTAGTTTATGGTAATAACGACGTGCCCGGCTGTATGCTAGCAAACGCCGTTTCAACCTACATCAATCGCTACGGTGTCGTACCGGGCAATGAATTGGTGCTAATGACCACCAATGATAACGCTTATAAAACCGCAATCGACTGGCATCAAGCTGGCCGTAAAGTGGTAGCGATTGTTGATACCCGTACAACTTCTAACGGTGAATTAGTACAACAAGCCCAAGCATTAGGCATTAAGGTTCTGTTTGGTCAAGGCGTGATTAATGTTAAAGGAAGCAAACGCGTTAAAGGCGTCGAGGTTGCGGCGATTAATGCAGAAAATCATAGCGTATCTAGCGCCATCTCTCATTATTCTTGTGACACAGTAGCCAGCTCAGGCGGCTGGAGTCCGGTGATCCATTTATCATCCCATACGGGTTCACGACCAGTCTGGAACGATGATATTGCGGGATTCGTTCCCGGTGAAACAGTACAACAACAGCATATTTGTGGTGGTTTATCTGGCGTTTATGCGCTTTCGAATGTGATTAGCGATGGCTTTAAAACGGGATCTACTGCCGCGCAAGACGCTGGCAAAGGTGATGGCAGTTATGCGAGTATTTTACCGCTGATTAACGATCCACAAGAAGATCCAGCGATGGCTTTATTCCATATTCCCCACAGTAAGCCAACGAGTCGCGCCCCGAAACAGTTTGTCGATTACCAAAACGATGTCACTGCCGCAGGGATTGAACTGGCTAACCGTGAAGGGTTTGAGTCGATTGAGCATGTAAAACGCTACACGGCACTGGGGTTTGGTACCGATCAGGGTAAATTAGGTAACATTAATGGCATGGCGATTACCGCTAAATCATTAAACAAAACCATTCCTGAAACCGGCACGACTATTTTCCGACCAATGTATACGCCAACCACCTTTGGTGCGCTTGCGGGAGCCGATGTTAAGCACCTTTTTGATCCGGCGAGATTTAGTGCAATGCACAAATGGCACCTTGATAACGGTGCAGAATTTGAAGATGTTGGCCAATGGAAACGACCATGGTATTTCGCTAAAACAGGCGAAACAATGCAACAAGCATTAGAGCGCGAATGTTTAGCAACCCGCAACAGTGTCGGTATTCTCGATGCCTCAACCTTAGGTAAAATAGACATTCAAGGTAAAGATGCTCGCGAATTCTTAAACCGTATTTACACTAACCCATGGAGTAAATTGGCCGTTGGTAAATGTCGCTATGGCGTGATGTGTAAAGAAGACGGTATGGTGTTTGACGATGGAGTTACTGCCTGTCTCGGTGAAAATCGCTTTATCATGACCACGACTACTGGCGGTGCAGCCGGAGTTTTACAATGGCTAGAGCTGTGGCATCAAACCGAATGGCCAGAATTGGAGGTGTACTTTTCAACGGTTACCGATCATTGGTCAACCATGACAATTTCTGGCCCGAACAGCCGTAAGGTATTAGAGAAAATTTGTGATGTTGATGTCAGTAATGACAACTTCCGTTACATGGACTGGATTGAGGCAACCGTAGCTGGCGTTAAAGCACGGATTTTCCGGATTTCCTTCACCGGTGAGCTATCCTTCGAAATCAACGTTCAGGCCAACTATGGCATGCATACATGGCAAGCAGTGATGGCAGCGGGACAAGAATTCGATATTACCCCTTACGGCACAGAAACTATGCACATTCTACGGGCAGAAAAAGGCTTTATCATTGTCGGGCAAGATACGGATGGCTCGGTCACGCCGCAGGATCTTGATATGGATTGGGTGGTTGGTAAGAAGAAAGAATTTAGCTTTATAGGTAAGCGTTCATGGACTCGTTTCGATAACAAACGTGATGATCGTAAGCAAATGGTCGGTTTGAAACCCAAAGATCCTAAATTTGTGTTACCGGAAGGGGCGCAAATTGTATTTGAAAAAGATCAGCCGATCCCAATGACCATGGTCGGTCATGTTACCTCAAGTTATTACAGTGCTTGCATGGGTTATTCATTTGCTCTTGCTGTGGTCAAAGGTGGCATTAGCCGCAAAGGACAAAGTGTATTTTTGCCATTGAGTGATAGCACCACCGTTGAAGCTGAAATTTGCAGCCCAGTATTTTATGATCCCAAGGGAGACCGTCAAAATGTCTAATTCAATCAATATGGAATCACCACTCCATCATGCTCAGCTCGATGACTTAGTCGGGCAATCTGGGGATGGCGGCGTAATATTACATGAAGCGAAATTTTTGGGTCACCTCAATTTACGCGGTAATAGCCAAGATCCTGAATTTTTAGCAGGGATTAAAGAAGTGTTAGGCGTTGAGCTGCCGCTAAGTGCTTGTAGCAGCGCCAAAGGTGAACGGGCACAAATTATGTGGCTAGCCCCCGATGAATGGCTCATCGTGGTGGCGTCAGGTACGGAGCATGACGTTGAGAAAAAGCTACGCCTTTGCCTGAAAGGTCACTTTGCGGTCAGTGATATCAGCGGCGCACAAACCATTTTGGAACTCAGTGGCATCAACGTTATCGATCTTCTGAAAAAGTCGACCGGTTATGATTTGCACCTCGACAGTTTTCCAATCGGTAAAGTCATCGGCACCAACTTCGCGAAAGCGGGTGCTCATATATTGAGACTGGAGAAAAACAAGTTTCAATTAGTGGTACGACGAAGCTTTTCAGATTATATTTGGTTATGGATCCAACAAAGCAGCAAAGAATACGGCCTAACTATTACTTAAATATTGATAACAGCACTTTAGTGCCGATCGGGTTGATCCGTCGACCCGACAATTTTCACAGAGAAACAAAGGATCATCGACCATGTCCGATACCTCACAAACCCACATCATTACCGCTCATTGTCCCAGCCAGCCCGGTACGGTTGATGTCGTGACCCGTTATTTATATCAACAAGGATTTTATATTAACGAAATTCATTCCTTTGATGATACCGACGTTAATCATTTTTTTATTCGAATCCAGTTTAGGCCCAATAACGAGCAACCCTTCGACCTTGCGCTATTTGAGCGTGAATTTAACGAACGTGCTAGCGCCTTTAATATGCAATGGCAGTTAGCGTCGAGCGCTTATAAAGCCAAAGTCGTGATCATGGTGTCCAAGCACGATCATTGCCTTAATGACTTATTATATCGTTATCGTACCGGTGATTTAGCAATTGAAATTCCGGCGATAATCTCCAATCACCCCGACTTGGAAGCTCTGGCGAAATGGCATGGCATTCCCTATTACCACTTACCTATTAGTAAAGACACTAAACCTGAGCAAGAAGCACAGGTCTGGCAGATTATTCAAGACTCCAAGGCCGATTTAGTGGTGTTAGCGCGTTATATGCAAGTGTTATCGAACGAAATGTGTCAAAAACTATCCGGTAAAGCGATTAATATTCACCATTCGTTATTGCCCGGATTTAAGGGTGCTAGGCCTTATTATCAAGCCTACGACCGTGGGGTAAAATTAGTGGGTGCTACGGCTCACTATGTCAGCGATGACCTCGACGAAGGACCCATCATTAGCCAAGGCGTCGAAACCGTTGACCACAGTTATTATCCGAAAGACTTAGCCGCTAAGGGTCGTGATATTGAATGTTTAACCCTCTCCCGCGCAGTACGTTGCCACATTGAACACCGAATATTTTTACACCAAAAGAAAACAGTCGTTTTTGCTAAGTGATTCCCCCCTAAATGTCCGTATGTCTGTTTCAGGCATGCGGACGTCTCTTTTAGAACTGCCGATATAATCAACAAAACGTTACTCTGACTTCACTTTAATTGAATGAGAGAGCTTGATTATGTGTTCAAATCATGGAAACCGTGGCGTTGTTTATACCGGCCCGGGCAGTGTTGAAATTCAAAGTATTGCTTACCCTAAACTTTCGATCGGTAATCGAAAGTGTGAGCATGGCGTTATTTTAAAAGTGGTGACTACCAATATTTGTGGTAGCGACCAACATATGGTGCGTGGGCGTACGACCGCCGAACCTGGCCTAGTGTTAGGCCACGAAATTACCGGTCAAATTATCGAAAAAGGCCGTGATGTCGAGTTTTTAGAAATTGGTGACATTGTATCGGTCCCCTTTAATATTGCCTGTGGTCGCTGTCGCAACTGTCGCGAAGGTAAAACTGGTATTTGTTTAAACGTTAACCCAGGACGTGCTGGTGCAGCATTTGGCTATGTTGATATGGGTGGCTGGGTTGGGGGTCAATCTGAATACGTGATGGTGCCCTATGCCGATTTCAATCTATTGAAATTCCCAGATAGAGAGCAAGCGTTAGAAAAAATTCGCGACTTAACCATGCTTTCTGATATTTTTCCGACCGGTTATCATGGCGCAGTCACCGCAGGCGTAGTTCCTGGCTCAACGGTTTATGTCGCTGGTGCGGGTCCCGTTGGTTTAGCTGCCGCGGCTTCGGCACAATTACTCGGTGCAGCCTGTGTCATTGTTGGTGATATGAACCCAGATCGTCTCGCTCAGGCACGTAGTTTTGGTTGTGAAACCATCGATTTACGTCTAGACGCCACAGTGCCCGATATGATTGAACAAATTATAGGCGTACCAGAAGTAGACGCAGCAGTCGATTGTGTCGGTTTTGAAGCCCACAGTCATGGCTGTAGTCACCATAAAGAACAACCCGCTATCGTTTTAAATACGATGATGGAAGTCACCCGCGCTGGTGGCGGCATTGGTATTCCGGGACTTTATGTTACTGGCGATCCTGGTGCCTCAACCGAAGCGGCTAAAACAGGACAACTTAGCATGAACTTTGGACTAGGTTGGGCCAAATCACATTATTTCGTTACCGGGCAATGTCCCGTGATGAAATATCATCGTAATTTAATGCAGGCTATTTTATGGGACAAAATTCAGATTGCTAAAGCGGTGAATGTCCAAGTGATTTCGCTCGATGGTGCACCCGCAGGTTATCAAGCATTTGATAGCGGCGCAGCAAAGAAATTTGTTATTGACCCACATTCCATGGTTGTTTAAAGCAATTTAACCTACAATAATAGCAAACAATATATTGGAGAAAAATAGATGAAAATTTCAATCCCACTCATTGGTTTATTATTAGCCAGCTCGACGAGTGTTTGGGCTAACCAAACCGCTAGTGATTCACAACGTTTAGAACAATTAGAGCAACAAATCGCTGAACTAAAAGAAAAAGTTAGTAGTAATAAGAAAGCAACTAGCGACTTAACCCCTAACATTAAAGTTGGTGGCGCTGTACGTTTTCAGTATAGCTATGAAGATTACAACGATGCCAATACCGATCGCGGTGGCGACTTTGATTTTGATGTTTTTCGTTTAGACATTAATGGCAGCATTGGTGATGTTAAATTATCAGCACAATACCGCTGGTACCAATACATGAATGTAGTGCATCACGCTTATGTTGCCTATGACTTTAACGAGCATTGGGAAGGTCAAATTGGGATAACTCAAGTTCCATTTGGGATCTTAAATTACAACTCAAACAGTTTCTTTTTTAGCTCAGGGTATTATGCCGGACTAGAAGATGATTTTGATACGGGTCTGTCATTTATTGGTCAATACGATAACCATGACATTCGTATCGCTTTTTTCAAAAATGATGAACTAGGTGGCATCGACGGTTATGTTGATAACCGCACCGATCGTTACTCTTACGATGTTGTCGGTATTCGTGATGTGAACAGTGAAGGTACTTGGGATAAGCCTGGTACAGCTATGGCTGAAAGCAATACCCTTAACGTACGTTACGCTTACAAATTCAATAACACCGAAGTTGGTGTATCATTATTGAGTGGCGGACTGGAAGGTTCTAGTGGTTCGGTTGGCGATCATGACGCTTTTGCATTCCATGTTAAGAGTAAGATTGATAACTTCGGCATTATGTTTCAATACTCTGAATACGAATATGACCTAGACAATAACAGCGACTTTGTGGCGGTTGGTGCCTATAGTTTCCATGACACAATTCCAGCTGAAGCAAGTTTGTATAACCTGAACTTGTCTTATTCTAAGAATGTTGCATTAGGTCCTATTACTAATTTAACTTTTTATAACGATTATAATGTCATGACTGATAAGTCGGGTTCATTTAATAACGATACGAAGATGAATGTGACAGGTGTGGCGATTAGTGCGGGTGGCATCTATGCTTATGTCGATTATATCGTAGCTAAAAACCAACCGTTTATCGGTGGTACTATGGCGGGTGATTCAAGCGACACTAACAAGCGCTTTAACATCAATATTGGTTATTATTTCTAATAGTCTTTAGTAAAAATAGGGTTAACATCTGTTAACCCTATCCTTCCATCATGGTGGCTATACGCTGCACCGACGACAGTAACTGATTTTGTTCCCAATTTTCTAACGCCTGAAAGCGCTCAATAAAATGAGCCTGTATCGGCAGCGGTGCTTGTCTCAGTAGAGCAGTGCCTTGCTCGGTTAAATACAATTCAACCCGCCGTTTATCATCAGTGCTTCGAGTGCGTTGCACTAAGTTTTTAGCTTCTAAACGATCAATAATACTGGTTACCGTTGCGGGGCTCTGATTAACCTGACGTGCAATGTTTTTAGCCATTGGCCCCACTTGTTCAGCAATTTTTTTCATCACTAACAACTGCGGCCCAGTTAACCCAGACTCTTTACTTAATAGCTTTGAGTGGACATAGATCGCCTGATTTACTTGACGTAAAGACAATAAAAGATGTTCGTATGTTTCCATATAATTTATCCATTAAACTCTCGTGATCATCGACCACGAGAGTTTATCATTTAAGCTAATTTAAAAATCGAAGCTTCTTGATACAGAGAATACAACTCGGGTATCAGAGGTGTCCCAGTTCATCGTGGTGTCTTCTACCGCAACATTAAAGTCAAACTGATTCCAAGACGTCATGTACTCAGCGCGATAGTGATTATAGCCCTTCTTGCCATCCCATGAATATTTACTAATATTCTTCGAGATTGAACGATCGGCTGTCACTTTAATGTGGTGACCTTCGCTTACTTCAAAAGTATGGGCTAACATCAGGATATAGTGACCAGCATCGCTACCGAAATAATCCCAAGCATACCAAAGGTTCAGTTCAGAATTACCCAGTGCAGAGTTCAGGTTAAATTTAGTGTAAGCTTCACCATATTTATAACCACTTGCCGCTGATTCACCATGATAAGTGTAATAAGCAACACCAGCGTCTAAACCGATTTTATCGTTTAGTTGCCAGTAATTTCCGACGTAAAAATCCCACTCTACGTTAGCAACGTCATCAAAGTTGACATTACTCGCCCAAGAACCAACATAAAACCCACTGTCGTGCGCATAATCCAAGCTAGCTTGCAGCGCTGGATCATTGTCAGTTTGGCTAACACCGTTAAAGGTGTAGTCAGATGCCACTTTTACGGTAGCCGAAACACCAGCATGAGCTTGGCTAGCGACTAAAAGAGCACCAGTAGCGATTGCAATTAACGTTTTATTCATTGTTATGATCCTTATTATTTTAGTAAATCAATTTTATTAAAGTCTATTTTATTGGCTGATGGTGAACTGTCGATAGCTCGAACCACGCTGAATTTTTTCAACAAAATATAACCGAAACAGGTGAAAAACAACCCGATAACCACGGCGCCAACCCATTGGATTTGCAAGAAATCTAATTTGAACAATAGGGTTAATAGGCTTAAAGCAACCACGTTACCAATTAAGTACTTAACTTTACCGATTTTTTCAACACCAATATTTAAGTTATCGGTATAAAGGCGAACAAGGGAATCAAGTGAGTTAACCACGAATGTCACCCCAACAATCACCATCGCTAAGTTATAAAATCCAGTAGTATCAATACTATTAACGCTGTAGTAATACAACACAGCAAACCAAGCAGCAATTGGTATTGATGGAATAACCAACATCGCAGCTAATACTTGATAAGTACGTAAACCGCCGACAAAACGTGACGTAAATTGACCAATCATGATGCTCCAAGCAAACCACCAGAACAGGTAGAACTCATGATAATCATTAAGCGGCAAGACAAACTGATGAATATTACCAAAATAGCCACCGATCAAACCAAGAGTTGTTGCAAACTCGCCAACACTAGAACCTTCCCCTAAGAACGCACCAGCCCACATCACTACAATTAAGCCGATGAAAGCCCAAGTCGTTGCCAAACTTAAAATACGAACATAATAAATACTGGTACTTGAGTAAACCGCGGCACAAATCACGGTAAATACGATGAGGTAGAAGCTACCAACAATGGTTTCACCATCGCCAAGTTCTGGCATATACCAAGGTAAATTGGTTAATAACAAATATGCGGTGAACGCACAAGTGCCGATAATAACAACATTGTTAATTAGTTTGATTAATGGCAACTCAAAGAATTTAACCCGTGGTTCTATAACACAAAAATAGAAACAGGTTAAAAAATAGAAGCCCCAAATCAGAAAGGCCCAAAAGCCAAACTCAATCGCTAGCGGGTTAGTAAACGCGTATTCTGGGCTGGTTGCTAAATCTGCATAACCTGCAAATTCAGTCAGCGGGAACATGATTAATCCAACATCAAGACCGGAAGTAAACAGAATAGCAATAAAGGTAAATGTTTTAACGGGCGTTACCCCAATACACTTTATGTTGCCCCATTTAATTAAAATAAATGCGATGGCAATAAAGGTGAAAATTAGTCCTGTCGATAGCCAAATAGTCATATTTTCCAACCCCTACTTAGTGCGTGATTTAAATTATTCATACTTGTCTCCTTATTTTATTATTGATGTAACAGTGTTATGAATTAGTTAGTACGTTGTTGTTGCTGCCAATTTGGCGCAATGACAACTTCGACATCACTCGCAGTTAACGGTGAAATGCCACGAATAAGATCGGCGGCACGTTCTGCAACCATGATCGTTGGCGCATTTAAATTACCGTTAGGGATAGTCGGGAAAATCGATGAATCGACCACTCTTAATCCTTGAATGCCATGGACGCGGGTTTGTGGATCGACCACTGCCATTTCATCAGTGCCCATTTTACAAGAGCAAGATGGGTGATAAGCACTTTCAACCGATGAGCGGACGAACTCGTCAATTTCTTCGTCGGTTTGAATAGCAATGCCCGGTTGAATTTCTTCGCCACGATAGGCATCAAATGCTGGCTGATGAATAATCTCGCGCGTTAAGCGAACACAGGCTCTAAAGCCAGCGCGATCGTCTTCGTGCTCAAGATAGTTAAAGCTAATTTGAGGATGCGCTTTAGGATCGCTCGACACGACATTCACACTGCCGCGACTTTTTGGTTTGTTATGACCAATATGCACTTGAAAACCATGGCCCGCAAAGGCTTCTTTACCGTCATAACGCATTGCTGCTGGTAAGAAATGATATTGTAAATCAGGCCATTCGACGTTAGCTTTAGAGCGAATAAAACCACAAGACTCAAAATGATTAGTCGCCCCTAAACCGTCTTTGGTTAAAATCCAACGAGCCCCAATTAAGAACTTATCCCACAGACCCAACTTGCCATTGAGCGAGATAGGTTGCAGGCATTTAAATTGGAAATAAAATTCGAGGTGATCCTGTAAATTTTGACCGACACCTGGTAAATTATGCAAGGTTTCGATACCCGCAGCCGATAATACTGACTCAGCACCAATTCCAGAAAGCTGTAACAAATGTGGTGAACCGATTGAGCCTGCCGATAAAATCACTTCCTTATTCACATGAACGTCAATGATTTTTCCACGGCGTTCATAACGAACACCGACCGCGGTTTTATCTTCCAGTAAGACCTTGTGTACTAGCGCATGAGTGACAACGGTTAAGTTACTGCGTTTCATCGCTGGGCGTAAATAGGCGTTCGATGATGAACTCCGCACGCCATTTTTAACCGTCATGTGCATGGCGCCAAACCCTTCCTGCTGGCTACCATTATAATCATCTGTAGCAAGATAACCGGCTTCAACACCCGCATCAACAAAGGCTTTATAGAGCGGATTCGCCATTTTATTACCGTTGTTAACACCCAGAGGACCTTCACCGCCACGATAAGTGTCAGCACCAAAAGCCCATGTTTCGGCCTTTTTAAAATACGGTAAACAATGGGAATAATCCCAATCAGTAGCACCGTACTGTTGCCATTCATCAAAGTCACGGGCATGACCACGAACATAAACCATGCCGTTAATCGATGAAGAACCGCCTAGCACTTTACCGCGCGGACAATGCATCCGGCGATTATTAATGTGAGGCTCAGGCTGTGTTTCAAACTGCCAGGCATATTTGCTGCTATTCATCGGAATAGACAATGCGGTAGGCATTTGAATAAAGATGCTCTTGTCACTGCCACCGGTTTCTAACAGTAACACGCTGCTATTGCCATCTTCTGACAAGCGATTGGCTAACACGCAACCCGCTGAACCAGCACCGACAATAATGTAATCAAATTTTTGTTGTTTCATCATAAGTACTCAATAGAACTAAAATGGACTCTCAAGAGGTTGTAAACCAACATAGACCGCTTTCAGTTGGGTGTAGTGATTTAAGGTGGCTAAGCCATTTTCTCGACCAATACCCGACTGCTTGTAACCACCGACCGGCATTTCTGCTGGTGATGCGCCATAGCTGTTGATCCAACAGATCCCCGCTTGCATTTGATGGATAACGCGATGCGCTCGGGTAATATCTTGAGTAAAGACCCCAGCTGCCAAGCCAAACTCGCTATCATTAGCGCGAGCAATCACTTCGTCTTCATCATCAAAGGTTAGTACCGACATTACCGGACCAAAGATTTCTTCACGACAAATAGTCATATCATCGACACAATCACTGAAAATAGTCGGCGCGACAAAATAGCCCTCAGGACAAGCCGCTGGCGTTAACGCTGTGCCACCCGTTAACAAGGTTGCGCCTTCTTTAATTCCAATTTCGATATAGTTCAGCACCAATTTCTGATGTTTTTCTGATATTAACGCACCAAAGTTGGTCTTAGGATCCATCGGATCGCCAACGATAATATTATTGTTAGTCCGTTCCACTAACTGCTTAATAAACGCTGGATAAATGTCTTTTTGAACAAAGACTCGCGTGCCATTGGTACAAACTTCACCTTGGGTGTAGAAATTACCTAGCATTGCCGCAGATACCGCATTATCAACATCGGCATCATCAAAAATAATCAGCGGTGACTTGCCGCCTAGTTCCATCGTGACGTCTTTTAGCGTGGTTGCCGCGCCAGCCATCACTTTTTTCCCCGTGCCAACTTCACCGGTGAAAGAGACCTTGGCAATTTCTGGGTGATGGCTTAACCACGCGCCCACTTCACCAGCCCCTTGAATAACATTAAACACACCATTAGGTATGCCAGCTTCAGTAAAGATCTCGGCCAATTTCAATGCTCCTAATGGCGTTTCTTCTGAAGGCTTAAAGATCATGCTGTTACCACAAGCTAATGCCGGAGCAGCTTTCCAACAGGCAATTTGTAATGGGTAATTCCATGCGCCAATACCGGCACACACACCTAGCGCTTCACGACGAGTATAATAAAAATCACCGCCGACTTGCTGTTGATTACCCTCAATACCAGGTGCCAGTCCAGCAAAAAACTCAATCGAGTCAGCACCCGATAACACATCAACTACGCTGGCTTCTTGCCAAGGTTTACCGGTGTCTAGTACCTCTATTTTTGCCAACTCATCATTACGTTCACGCAATATTGCCACCGCTTTAAGCAAAATTCGACTGCGCTCAATTGCGCTCATTGCTGACCATAGGGCAAAGCCCTGTTTTGCACTCGTAATGGCTTGTTGTTTAATTCCTTCATCGGCAATTTCTACCTGATAAATGACTTGTCCCGTTGCGGGATTAATGACGTCGAAGGTTGCACCGTTACTGTTACTAACATAACGCCCATCAATATAATTTCGGTATTGGATCAGTGACATAATTTGTCTCCCTGCTTAATAAGATCGTTAATAAATTTTTTACATAAGTGTTCAGCAATTTCAAATTCTTGCTCGGCTTGCTTACTCAAAGCACTTCTTAACCAAAAGCCATCAATCATTGCAGCGGTTTGTTTGGCGGCATTAGTGGCCGCTTCCTTGCTTAATAATTGGCGGTATGAATATTTCAGATTGCTGTATAGACGTTTACTGTTGATCGACTGCAATCGAGCCAATGCAGGATCATGCATCGACTGCGCCCAAAAGCTTAACCATGTTTTACTCGCTAATGGTGAGCGTTGAAACTGAGTAAAATTAGCTTCGACAATTAAGTGAAGCCTAGTTTGAGCGGGAGGTTTTTCTTGAGTAATACGCTCCAGCAGTGCCTGCTGTAGTTGCTCGAGCAAATAATTGACAGTTGCTTCGATCAATTCTCGTTTGCCACCAAAGTAATGACTGATAATGCCTGATGACATCCCAGCAATACGGCTAATGGTCATAATTGTCGTATTTTGCAAACCATATTCAGCAACAGATTCTAGTGTTGCATCAATGAGTTGCTGTCGACGTAATGGCTTCATACCAATTTTTGGCATTGTGAACCTCGTTTTTAATTGAACGTTCAATTAAAAACAACATAATAGTTAGTGATCAAACTGTCAAGGCTATGGATAATAGATAAACAGGCCGTAAAACGACAGATTATACGGTAATTGAGCAACATTTATAACCTAATTGCTTGATAAATTTAATTCGTGTACTAATTAAATTTGAAACTTACTCATTTTAAAAAACTTAATTTAGAAGTTTAGTTCAAAAATTAGCCGTTATTACCTATATGAACGTCGTTATCGATTAAGTTTTGTACTTATTTGTGCTGAGATTTTATTTTAGACTGAACTTATTTTTAGTCATGTGGTTAGTGGGTATAAGCCTATTTGGGTGTCGTAAAATGCTCACAATGAGTTGAAAAATAAATTAGTTATTATTTTCCTATTGATAGAAAATTTAATTTCCCCAGACACTTTGTTAAGCAATTACCCAAGAAGTAAACATGTAAATATCGGACATTAGAAAGATTAGGTCATTTAATGCTTTGGCTATGTCCTACTAGTAGTACAGTAAATTATTTCTACACTGTGTTAATGTCCAGTTACTAAGAGTAGAAAGCAATGAATACACACTTATTTACTAAGCTTCTTGACCAAGTTTCGCAACTAACCGATCAGCAAACTAAATTACTAGGTAATGCGCTAAGCACTCGCAACCCTATCACACTCATTATCAAAGAAATTGAGCAGCGATTGGTCGATAATCCAGAGTATCCACACTGTCATAGCCATTGAATCAATCGTCATCGAAAAACAGCTGACATGCAGAGATACCGGTGTAAAAACTATCTAAAGGCTTTTCATAGTCGATTAAGGAGTAGGTAGGTA
>SPKZ01010255.1_pt1 | contig 47565 bp, 58 predicted proteins | sample 2456571 | NCBI WGS metagenome assembly SPKZ01 (sample SAMN11192286, study PRJNA482655) | marine metagenome | biome: ENVO:00000447; feature: ENVO:00000244|ENVO:00000211|ENVO:00000569|ENVO:00002023; material: ENVO:00002151; isolation source: ocean water from marine abyssalpelagic zone ...
GAGCCCGAGCCCGAGCCCGAGCCCGAGCCCGAGCCCGAGCCCGAGCCTCGAACGATCAAGATCAGCGCGGCAGAGATGGTCGCCCAGGCCGTCGTCACCCACTGGCTCTCGACTCTCGGCACCGATGCGCGTGCCACCCTGTCCCACAATGACTGCAACTCGTTGTACACCTCGGTCAAGATCTCGCTTGAGTCCCTTGAGGACGGCAAGCTCCAAACAGCCTTCATGAGCAGGCTGTGGACCCAACTCGACCCCAGCCTCGGAGAAGACAAATGAGCGGAAACATCGAACGCAAGCCGTGGGAGGCATTCAGGGACTCGGGACTGCTGTGGTGGGTGAACCGCTCGCTGCACCTCTTCGGGATGTGCATCGTCCTCGAGGAGGAAGAGGACGGCACAGTCACCGATGCCTACCCGGCCCGAACGAGCTGGCGGGGCTTCAGCGGTCCCGACGAGGCCGACGGGTTCTTGAAGGTCACGGGCTACCTGGCCCAGGCCGGCGGGGTGCTGCTCGGCGAGGTCTCGTCCCCCTTGGGGCTGGCCGACGCGCTCGACGGGATCCCGATGCGCGTGGAGTGCATCGAGTGCGGCACGATGGTCGACCCTCCCGAAGACGACTCCGATCCGATATGCTCGGAGTGCCAAGAGGAATCCGATGCCGAAGAAAAGTGAGGACAAGGCCAGGGGTAACGTGCCCGACACCGCGAGCAAGCTGTCCCAGCGCGAGGTTGATCCCAAGCGCAGGGATCGCATGAAGATCCCCGAGGGCGGGCCGGACATCGTTGGGGGAAGCACCCTCCGCCCAAAGCGGCGGCGGGCGCTCGCCGAGCTGTGAAGCAGGTCGGGTTCTCGCGGTACGTGCATCGGTCAGCTCTGAGCGAGCTGGCCCCCGGTGAGCAGGCCGCGGCAGGGCGAGCCTCTGGGCGAAGGCGCTCGCCGATGCAGGGCTGCAGATCGAGGGGCACGCACTAATCGAGGTCTGACCGAGAAAGTCAGGTTTGCCGGTATCCATTCCACTGGAAGACCAGTAGGATGGACCTACCAACAGAGAGCAGACAATGACCCTCACGAAAGCAGCCCGCACAGCCCTCGCCCTCCTGCAAGATGGCTGGGCCTCCCCGACGGCGGCCAGACGGGCAGCGCCGAGCTGTACCACCCGACGGACGGAATCGTCTTCAAGCACAGCCTGTCGGTCATCGAGCAGCTCTCCGAAGCCAAGCTCATTGACGGTCACTTCATCTACCAGGTTGGGTTCTGACCGGGGCCGGCAAGCAGTTCGGCAAGGGCACGCCCGAGCCGAAGAAGCGCGCCAAGTCGGGCACCCTCCGCGCCCGCGTCGTTGAGTTGCTGGGCCGTGTCGGTTCGATGACCGTCAAAGAGATCATGGTCGAGTTGGACATCGAGTCCGCCCGCCGCGAGTCGCTGACTCGCACTCTGCGGTCCAGGCGCGACCTGTTCGAGACCCGAGGGTTCAGCGGCCAGGTGAGGGTTTGGGGTTCCGCTGCCTAAATCGAGGAAACGACCTAGACGGCATCGAAGTCGGCACGATCGACAAGCGGGATGACGAGGGCTGGAACTTCCACCCGAGCATCGACGGCGGCCTCTGCTCCTTCTACGTCGAGACCAACGGTCGCTAGAATCCGAGAAAGGCACCGAGAAACCTCGGTTTGCCGGTATACAAGAGATGGGTACTCCGATAGGATGGACCTACCAACAGAGAGGCACACAATGTCGAAGCGCAACAAAGCAGTCTATATACTTCGCGGCTCCGAAGACGGGAACCTCGGCGTGTTCAAGTCGGTCGAGACCGCCTGGCTCGCCGCCATCAACTACGTGTCCGAAGACAACAACGCGGCCGTTGCTGCCGCGCGTGATTCGGGTGTCGCCGAGGGCGTCACCACGACCGTCGTGACCTCCTACGATGAGAAGACCGAGACCTACACGTTCGCCGATGTCCAGGCCGACCTCAAGGTCGTCAAGCGCGAGTTCCGTCGGCGTCAAGGCCGCGCCATCATGACCTTTGAGGGCGACGGGTACGGCAGCGCCACGATCGAGTCCTTCATCCTCGGCGGAGACTGCCTCTAATGCTCAACCCCAATCCCTACGGCTGCGACATCTGCGGCTCCTACGACTACGGCGACTGTGACCAGTCGGTCCACATCCGATTCGATGAGGACCAGCGCCTTGAGCTGCTCGCCGAGTCGGTCGTCTGCACCCAGTGCCACGAGACCATCACCGATGACGGATGCCCCTGCGGCGCTGTCGAGCCCTACGAGGTGTCCGATGTTGAAGGCTGATCCCAGCTACACCCTGAACGACGTCCTGTCGATCCTCGGCCTGTTCCACTACCGAGCTACCGACTCCGAGTCGACGGGCAAGCACCACATCTGCGAGCCCGACGGCACGATCGTGTTCACCGGTCGAGCGAACGAGGTCTGGGACTGGCTGCGTCGCGGCAAGGCTGGCACTCCGATGAGCCGCGCCGTCACCAAGAAGGCTCTCCTCGCCCTGGTCGAGGAGATGCTGGACGCGGGTGCCGCCCACTGCATCAACACCGAGTGCTGCCCTGGCGGGTGGCCCGACGCGATGGAGCAGGACACCGATCTCGCCAAGGCCGTCATCATTGACCTGATCAAGCGCACCCCAGCCAAGTCCCTCAAGGCGGCCGCCCGTCGCCTCGACTACCTCGACCCGCCGGGGCACTTCAACTTCAACCACAGCCCTCCCGACATCCCCGTCGACCGCGAGCCCCAGTCATGAACCTCGACCCGACCAGCTGCCGAACCGTCGACATCGAGCTCCATCGCCTCTTTCGGATCGCACACTGGCGATCGATGGAGCCGGTGCGCATCCTGAGGCAGCGAGTCAACGCGCTCCTCGGCATCGTCGGCCGTCGACATCGGGGAGCGGTCGCCGGCGGGTCTGTCGCTCGCGCCCTGCTCGGGATGGACACCCTCACCTGTGACCTCGACCTCTTCATGCCGGGGAAGGCGTTCGGCGAGGTGTTCGATCTGCTGCAGCTTGCAGGGGCCACCCAGTCGCCCAACTCCGAGAGCACGCCCAGCGAGCACCGAGCCAAGCTGCTGGTGCCCAGCGTCGGCGAGGTCGACTTGATCCAGTGCAAGTCGGTCGCCGATGCCATCGCGCGGTTCGATGTGCGCGCCTGCGCGGTCGCGACCGACGGGGCTGTGCTCATGGCAGTCCGCGGCGCGCTCGATGACCTGCGGGCGCGGGAGTTGATCCCGATGCATGAGATCGGCTCGATGCGGTTCAAGAAGTACACCGCGACCTTCGGCCTGGACCCGCGAGGGTTCAAGGGCGACATCGACATCGCCCTCAGGCAGGGCCACCCTGGCTGGATCTTCGACCCGCGCTCAGACCCTGGCCGCGATGAGATCCTGGGACGAAACCTCAACATCGAGATCAACATCATCAGGGAAGCATCATGACCCGCGCCTACAAGATCACCATGGCCATCTTGGTCTCCGCCCTCGCCCTGTTCGTCCTGTTCGACTCGATGGTCTACGTCCTCGAGCGGCTCCCGTGAGGGCTGACAATGCCAAGCCCCCGATGACCATCGCGCTTGAGGTGGTCGCCGAGGCGTATCCCAACACGTTCGTTTCCCGGGTGGTCGAGTGGAGCGAGCGGACCAGCATCGTCGCCGTCGTCCTGCGAGGTGGTCGATCGCTGATCGTCGATACTGATACCAAGCAGATGTGGCCACCGAGGAGCGGGCCGTGAGCACCCTGACGATCAGCGACGGCAAGGGCGACTGGTACCAGATTGGTGAATCACCTCTGGTCCGATCCTCGTATTCGAGACCGACCTGGCCTGGTCTCGGGCTGTCGACTACAGCCGAGAGCGTCATCGACTTCCCGCACACCGTCGAGATGAAGATCACCAATATGGAGTGGGACTTCACCGCGCTCGACGACCTGGGGGCGATCATGCTCACCCATCCAGCATGGCAACCCACTGCCATGGCGCTCTACCTCGCGCGCCTCCTGCCTCGCCGAGTACATTCCCTTTGAATCGAAGGTCTGGGAGGCCGTCATGAGAATTCTGATCACGTTGCTACTGGGTGGGTGTTCTGCACCCGAGCTGGTCGAGCCCGTCATCGGCAAGACCCCGACCGAACCCGTCGCCGATGCCGATACCGATGCCGATACCGATGTCGATACCGATGTCGACACCGGCACGGGTGAGCAGATCGTCCACCCGGTCGATCTGCTGTTCTCGGTCGATGTCGGAGGGTGGGCATACGAGCAGGATCGACTCGCCGAGGCCATCCCCTCGCTGGTCGCCGAGCTGGAAGGCGTCGACTGGACCGCGACGGTCATCACCGGCAACAGCTCGCAGATCGAGGCGCGGGTCTGGGGCAGCGACGATCCGGCCGAGCTGGGCCAGGCCGTCGTCCTTGGGCTCGGGGCTGCATCCGATCAGGGGATGTCGATGATCCTCGCGACCCTGCGCAGGCATGAGATCGTCAGGCCCGGATCGACACTGAGCATCGTCGTCCTCTCGGCCCACAGCGATGAGTCCATCTCCGCCAACGCCTTCATGGCCGAGGCGCTGTCCTACACCGATCGGGTGATGCTCTCGTCCATCGTCAGCGGTGATCCGCTGTGCCCGACCGCCCAGCAGGTCGGCTGGTCCCAGATCGAGGTCGCCAATTTGGCCGGCGGGGTCCACCAGGACATCTGCGCCCCGAGCTACGATCAGGGACTCACCGAGCACGCCATCAGGACGTTGGCGCTCTGATGAAGTGGGTCGAGCTGTGCTGTGGATCGGCCGCCGTGACCCTACGTCTGATCGGCGGTGCCCGGGCCGTGCCCCCAGTCTCGTACCAGGGAGCCAAACGCAAGTACGCGAGGGCGATCCTTGAGTCGCTGGGGCTGCGAGCTGGTGAGGGTGCCGACGCGGTGATGCTCTGTGAGGTTGGCCCATGGGGCGAGGCGTGGTCGCACATCGTTGGTGGGTTCGATCTCGGGTTCGAGATGAACCCGTGGAACGCTGGCAACGACGCCGAACAGGTCGAGACCTGGATCCAACTCCGCAAGCAGCTCCCCAAGATGGACCCAGGCCCCGCCCGAGCTGCCGCGTGGTTGTGGCTCCTTCAGAGGTCGTTCGGCTGCAAGGGTCCGCACGCTGGGATGGCCTCTCGGCGAATCACCCTCGGACCCAAGAGCAAGCAGGGCGAGTGGAGGCACACTCTCGATGCTCCCAAGCCGAGGTTGCGGAAACTCGAGGCAGTGCCCTGGCCGGAGAACACGCTGGTCCACCACGGCGATGCCCGAGACATCGAGCCGTTCGGCGATGCCGTCGTCTAAATAAAGTCGGGTGAAACCGAGTTGGCCGGTATCCAAGTCGCGGATCTCCAAGTAGGATGGACCTACCAACAGAGAGGACAACATGACCGCCACCACTACCGAAGCCCTTACCGCCATGACCGACGACGATGAGGCCGCCGCCGCCCACATCATTGCCGCCATGACCGACGACGACATCGCCGAATACACCCGCGAGGGGTGGTATGACGGCGTCTCGGCCATGCTGGTGGACCAATGGGGCCGCCTGGATCTCGACGAGGTACTCGACGCGATGGACGCACAGATTTCTCGGCGGTCGGAAATGATCGGGGAATAACCTGGATTGCCGGTATCCAATGAGATGTCGATCCTCTATATTGGACCTACCAACAGAGAGCAGACAATGACCACGACGAACATCGACCAGCTTTGAGATCGTCACGCCCTACGCTGACTCTGTCAAGGTCATCAACAACGACTGAAGGGTTGGCGAGAATCCATCCGCCGCCGCCTCTACTGAGAGGCGGCGGCCGCCGAGGTGCCCACTCGCTTCGGGTAGGGCTGCGCCATGTCCGCGATCCGGGCATGCAGTTCCTTGTCCCGCTTCCGGAGCACCTTAACGTACCGGTGTTTCGGGTTCGTGATCTGCTCGACCCAGCCCGCGTCCCTCATCGCCTGAACCCACTGGGCGCGCTGACCTTTGAGCCAGCCGCCGCTGTTCGACGGGAACCCCCGCTGCTCAACGAGGTTGCCGGGGGTCTTCTGATCGAGGATCTTGCCCTCGGGACTGACCCACTGCCGCGTCGAGCTGCCCTTGCCGATGTAGGTCCAACCGCACGCCTGGTAGATTGTCCCGATCTCCCCAGCGTCGGTATCTGCGTAGGCGACGGTCAGCCGACCGTGCTCGGCGAGGTGACGGCAGGACCACGACACCAACTTGGAGTTGGCCCCCGTTGGTGCCCAGTGGACGCATGCCCCTCTGGCGAAGGTCAACATCTCCTGAGTCTCCAGGCCGAACATCTTTGCCGTGTTGGTGCCCCCAGTGCATCCAACGCCTGAGCAGGTCACCCCAGCGCAGTAGGGACCAAAGAAGATCCCGTAGTGGCGACCCGTCGACACCATCGTGCCGAGCCACTCGTACTTGAAGATGATGTGTTCGGCGAGTCGACGGGTGACGGGGATCACGCGGGCTCGCTTGAGCTTCAAGTCGACGGGCGGCGCGCCCTCATGCAGGTAGCGATCTCGGAGCTGCTTCTGCCACGCCTCGCCCTCGCACTTGCCTTGGAAGGTCACTCGACCATCGTGCTCTTGGACGAACCTCTCGGCCTGCTTGACGTTGCGCTCGGTGCCTGGGGTGGTCATGCGATCTGTACCTCGATGTCTTCCTCACCGTCCCAGGCGAGCAGTTGATCCTGGATCTCATTCAGTCGCTCGTTGGTGCAGCGGATCTCGATGTAGTGCTCAGACTCCAACGACTTCGGCGGCTTCGGCTTCTGCTTCGGGAGGAACTGTTCGAGGTTGCCTTTGAGCACCTCCAACTCGTTGCCGGCCCAACCCAGACCCGACAGGTCGACATCCTGCTCAGCGAGGGCCTGGATCTCTCCCTGCAGCCCTTCGAAGTTCCAGTCGGCCAACTCACCGAGTCGATTGTCGGCCAGGGCGAGTGCCTTCGCCTCTGCTTCGGTCAGGTGCGACATCCAGCGGACAGGTACCTCGGCGAGGCCCAGCTTGGTCGCGGCCTTGAGCCGAGTGTGCCCAGCGATAACCATGGGGGTCTCGGGCTTCCACGCGACGATCGGAGCTCCGAACCCGAACCGCTCGATCGACAACGCCACCGGGTCGACCGCCTTCTCATTGTCGCGGGGGTTGCCGACCCAGGGTTCAAGCAACTCTCGTTTGACCCACTTCGCGGCCTGGTCTTCCTCGACTGGCTCTGCCTTCGCTGCCTTCGACACTCTGCACCTCCTGGGCGTCCCTGATTGGTGTACCACGTTGGCCCATGCTACGGTGATCGGGCGATGACCCGGTAGTGGGGCCTTGGGTACCCCCCAGGGAAAGGCGGAGCAGGCCCGACCTCGTCGCTCCATCTACAACCCAATGAGGCCGCCCATCTTGACTTCGGTCGGGCTGGGCGGCACCTTTGGTGAATGCTCGACCAGTACCACTCGACGATGGCGAAGCTCTCTGCCGAGCATCCCGTCCTGGGTCTCGCGCTGTCGCATCATCAATCGACTCGCGGCACGCCAATGTCGTTCGTCGACAAGCCGTACCTCATCGAGTTGTACGCCGATGCCGCCAACTGCAACGACTGGGTGATCCGCAAGGCCGTGCAGACAGGGATGTCCGAACTGTCGGTCCAGATCGCGCTTCAGAAGGCTGGGTGGCAAGGTCGCATCGTTGCCTATGTGCTTCCGACCTACTCGATCCGAGATCGGTTCGTGAAGCAGCGGGTGGATCCCCTCCTGCGATTCGTGCCCGCATACCGTGAGCGGTGCCCCGGCGGCATGACCATGGGCAACGAAAAGGCCAAGAAGGCGAGGACGGGGAGCCTGAAGCTCAAGAAGTTCGGCGCGGGCTCGATGCTGTTCCTCGGATCGAACACCCCCGGCGACTTCGTGGAGTTCTCGGCCGACCTGCTGATCGTGGACGAGTTCGACCACTGCGATCCAGAGAACCTCGCCAAGGCCAAGGACCGACTCAGAGAGAGCCCCTACCCCCAGATGATCCGACTGGGGAACCCGACGCTGCCCAACGTCGGGATCTCGCGCCTCTACGATGAGAGCGATCGCCGTCGCTGGTACATGCAGTGCGGACACTGTGGCGAGCGCCAGCCCGTGGACTGGTTCATCAACGTGGTCCGAAGGGACGAGGGCACTGGGCAGTGGTTGCCTCGCGACCACAAGGGGTGGGCGGGCGCCCAGGCCCACAACCACGTCCAGGGCAACTGGGAGGGCGGCCCCGACATCCGACCCGTGTGTCGGCGATGCACCGAGCCCTTCGATCGGGTCGCTGCTGGAGCACTCTGGGTCGCCGAGGGGGAGGGCTCGACACGCGGCTATTGGATGTCGCGACTCGATGTCCTGTCTCAGCGCCTCACCGACCTGTACCTGGAGTGGCTCAAGGCGCAGGGCGACCCGACCAAGCTCGCCGCGTTCTACTGCTCGGTGCTGGGGATCCCATTCGAGTACTCCGGGGCGAGGCTGGACCAGTCGATGCTGGAGGCCGCCGCCATCGGGGACAACCTCGACTACTCGGGCGGGGACCAATATCGACGGCTGACCGTGACCGCGGGGATCGATGTGGGCTCGGTGATGAACCTGTCCATCAGCGTCATCGAGGCCGCCAAGGGCCAGAACGGCAAGCCCGACGCGAGCCTGCCCCCGGTGCGCCGAGCTGTGCTGGTGCAGGCGTGCCGCACCTTCGACGAGGTGCAGGATGCGCTGATCCGCTACCACGTCAAGTCATGCGTGATCGACGCCCAGCCCGAGACCCACAAGGCGCAAGAGCTGAGGGACTACTTCATCAACAACGGGGGCGCCCAGGTCTGGCTCTGTCGGTTCTTCCCGACACCGCGAGTTGGTGCGCTGCCTTACGGGATGCAACTCAAGTACCGGATCCAAGAAGTCAGGGTGGACAGGACGGCCGTGTTCGATGTGTCGTTCGCCGACATTCAGGAGAGGCGCCGCACGTTCCCCGCCGACGTGTTCACCGTGCTCGGATGGAGCGATCAGATGCGCGCCCCGGTCAGAGTGCTCAACGAGGACAAGGGCCGGATCGTCTGGCATGAAGGCAGCGCCGCCGACCACTTCCGCCTGGCCGATGTCTACGACCGGATCGCCTACGACCTCTTGCAACAGGGTGGCTCGTACTCGGCGCTCTGATCTCAGGGCCGGCGCGACTTACTGGGCTCCTCGCACATCGCTGGTGTAGCTGTTCGCGATGACCCGTTCCGCGCGCCGACCCCTCGACCAGAGGTTGGACGTCCCTGCCCTCCCACACCGCTTAGTACCAACAGAGAGGGGGTCGGGCAGGAACGCCGCTTCGGGGATGCCTTCGCCTTCACGATGGGCACTGGATGGTATCACCCAGCACGGTCAACCGTGAACCACGATGAACGGTCCCCGTACACCCGCGTTGAATTGCTCGGCGACTGCCAGGGCTTGCTTGATCCGGTTGATGGGCTTGCGTCGAGAGACCGCCATCGCTCCGATCGCGTAGGTCGCTCCAGAGCCCACAGCATCGAACCCAGCCATCGACTCCCCGACCTGGAAGTCTGAACCGATGCAGAACAGGCGTCCGTTGACGCCAACGAGGAACTGGCCGCCCTCCTCGCGGCTATTCTCGATCTTGGTGTAGCCAGCTTTGTCGAACGCCTTTCGGATCGACTCCACGAACTCGACCACCATGAACTCCATCAGCCAGTCCAAGCGGTCGGTGTCAGATAGTGTCGACGGATCGGGCGGTGTTGGGAGAGTCGCCATGTACTGAAGCACCTGCCCCATCCGGTACGATGTGGTGAAGCCGATCAAGTATCCGTCCCGCTTGAAGACCTTTTTGTCAGCTCGCAGGGTCACGTTCCAGTTCCCATCCACCCCGGCGCTGTCGCCACCGAGGTAGACCTTGTCGTCTTCGACCAGTCCGATGATGCAGGTCAAGTTCGCCTACCAATGTAGCGAACATCTCTCACGGGCTCCCTAACCCTTTCAATGCGCATGTTGAGGTTCAACAGATCGCGTCGAATGACCCTGGATGCACTTTGCAGCGCATGGGAACGCGCCTGCCTGGCGGTGGGTAAGACGCCAAAGCATTCCTTGATGATCTCTGAGCGGAGCGCGCCATTTGGGCGTGAGATCAGCGAGGACAACCTCGCCTCACGATCTCGTTTGCCCATCTGCCGCCTGTCGGTCCATTCGAACGTCAGTGTTTCAGATCCCACGGCTCGCCTCCATCACCCCAGCGATATCGGGCGGGGTCCACCCTTCGGGTTTCTGCACCTTGCCGTTCTCGTCGAGGACGCGGACGTTTCCGTTGCAACACCCCTCGGCGTGACAAGGGGTCAGCCCTCCAACATCCCCGGTGCCCGTTCCGAGGCATGAGGAACAGGGCGGGAACTTAGCCATATTGGACCGTTGAACCTCGTCGCTCACCAAGTCGAGCGGGATCCCAAACTCGATGGCCGTACCAGCGGTGACATAGGCCAGATCGGCCAGGCCGTCAGCGACCTCGACGACATCTCCCCGAGCCATCGCGTCCAGGGTCTCGGCCAACTCCTCGACCATCAGCCGCGCCCTCAGGGCCAGGGTGCCCTTGCCGATGCGCGCCAGCAGCCTGGCCTCCCCATCGAGCACCTCGGCGACGGCAGCGATCTCGGCCGCCTCGTCGCCATCGTCGATGACCGTCCAGGGCTCCCCGATCCCGAGTTGACCCACCGTGTGGAATTCGCGGACCTGATCCATCAATGCTCTCATTCTTGCTCCCAAATGATGCCGTGCTCCAAGAGCGTGGCTGTGATCTGTTCCTCGGTCATGCCGATCCGCCTGAGCGAGTCGGCCATGACGGCAGCGGATCGCTCGCTGGCTTCGGTCGCCCCCGGCATGACCTCAAGCGACACGGTCTCCCAGTCGATGACGATCATGCCCTTCTCGGTCTCGAAACACGACACCGAGAAGGATGCGATCAGCAACTTGCCGACCCAGATCCCGCTGCGGTCTCCCGCCGCGTTGGTCTGCATCGACACGTCGGAGTGCCGCAGCTTCTCAGGCCGCTCGCCTCGCTCCCAGAAACTCCACCCCGCGCTGTCCACGATCTTGCGCAGCTCGGACCCACCACCGAGCGCCCTGCGGATCTGCTCGACCGGGGAGGCGGCTGGCGATGCTGCCCTCGCCAGCTTGTCCACAGACTTGCCCGCAGCCTCGGCCGACCGACCGAACCCTTTCAACGCACCAAGGATCGAGTCCCACCCCGTGTACCTGTCCTGGTCGCCCATGCTACGCCTCGGCCACGGGGCCGCCGGGGTTGAACGCCACGTCGGCGACGATCTCCTCGTCCTGGGCCGCGTCCTTGAGGAAGCGGATGAACTCGTTGGTCACCCCGCCGTGCAAGGTCGCCCTGGCCGCGCGCTTGTTCCCAGCTCGGGCGTGCTCGGCCAGTTTGCGAGCGACCACAGCGGCACCGATGAGCTGCATCGACTTGCGGAGCAGCTTGCCTCGGATGTCGTAGGTGGGCCAGGCTCCGAACATCTCGGTCTTCCACCCACCGACGTGATCGATGCACAGATCGAGCGCGTCGGACAACCTCTGCAGGCTGCGGACGTGCATCAGCGCGATCTTGGCGCTGGGGCCGGTCGTGATCACCGGGACGGCCGCCAAGGTCTCGTACTGCTCGATCATGGTCATCAGGGTGAGCCACGGACAGTCTTCATCTCCAGACATTTTGCAGGCTCTCGGGTTCTTGGGCATCGTTCACCTCGCCCAGAGGTATCGCCAAACACCGCTTGCCGTCAGGCTCACCGCCCACCACGGAACCCGATACCAGCGCGCAGGAGGTGACCTTGTCGACTGACCAACGAGCGATCACATGGCTCCCTGGCGAGGGGGATGACGAGGGCTGGATGATCGGGGGGCTCGACAGCGAGCCCAACGTGCAGGCGATGATCGACTACCGGCGATGGCAGATCCGGCGCGGTGCCGATGTCGTCAAGAAGGGCACGGTTCAGGACTGGATGGTCGATCGAGCATCGAGGAGACAGCAGCGAGTGGTCGGATTGGTCGAGCACGTCACCAGGGTCGCCGAGGTCAACCTGCGAAAAGAGTCCCCAGAAACTTAGGTCTGCCGGTGTCCAATCGACTCTCTGCCGCGTAGGATGGACCTACCAACAGAGAGAACATCATGCCGACACGCACACCGACCGCCCCCTCCGCTGACGACTCCAAAGGGACCACGCTGACCACTGACGGTCACTGGCTCTCCGAGTTCGATGTCGAGCCCGCCCCGACCTACGCCGAGCTGCTCGCTGAGTCGCGCGCCCTCCTCGCTGAGTCGCGCGCCATGCGCATCGCCTATGACGATCGCCGCCGCACTTCTTGCGTGAGGATCGTGATCCCGCCCTTCTGATAAGTGCGAATCTTCTGGCGGCCCTCCTTTCGCCATTGTTTCCGTAACTTCTCAATTGCTGTTTTTTGTTCACTCATCGGCGGCCCCAATGTTCACGAGTCGCGCCTCGTCCGTCGTCGACACTAGCCGCGCCTCACCTTGTGGCAGGCAGTCGTCAACGACGACGCGGACGCCGAAGAGCCCGCCGCCGCTTCCCAGCGGGGAAGGTGCCTCGACGGCGGCGGGCCGGTCAAGTGTATCAGTCGCAGCGTAGGCGGGCATATGTGGACGTAGCTCCCCGCCCGACTCCCACGGCTACCGCTCCTAGAGCCTGACCTGGGCGAGCAGACCCAGCGCGTCCCGATGTCGAGCTGGGTCCAGCTCGGCACCGATGTAGCGCCGCTCCTCAAGTAGACAGACCTCGGCGACCGAGCCGAGCCCCGCGTACATATCGAGGACGAGATCCCCAGGCTTGGTCCAACGTCGCACCCACTGCCGCATCCACCCGACGGGCTTTCGGCTGTGCTTCCCCGGAGCCTCATGCCATGCGTTTCGGAGCGGTGACGATCTATCGCAGTACGCTGTGCCTTTCGTGTAAATCAGCACGGGCTCGCTGCACCCTGACCAGTGAAAACCAGGACCATAGTGGCCTTCATCGTTTGGGTCGCTTTTGAACCATGCACCACCAGTGATCGGGCGGCCCCACCTTTTGAGTTTGAGATCCCACTCAGGGAGGAACACCGGCCACGTCGCCCACAGAGCAAGGCGTGGGCACCCTTTGGGGATGAGCGCGAAGTGGTCCCGGATCACACTCACCGGGAGCCCATCGTAGTGCTCCGAGGCGTTCATGGGTTGGTCGCCGGGAAGTCTGGGCGGAGCTTGGTTGTAGGTCCACGGCGGATCAGCGATCACTAATGCGGGCGTTTCATCGAGCGAGGTGAGGAGGTCAACCACATCACAGCATCGCAGATCGATGCCGGGAGGCAGGCCGGGTGGGGTGGGCGCGTTGAACAGCCTGATCTGGGTCATCGTTTCTTTCCGTCCTTCCAGCCCACGCCGATGATCCACCCCGCCTTGTTCGCGGCCTGCTGTCGGACCATATCTGCGTAGAGCAACCCCAGCCGCGAGAGCTGGTCACGAACCTGGGGCGGCGGATCGGTCTGCTCAACGAGCACCGCGATCCAGAGCCAGCGCCGCTGGGCGTCGAACGACGACACGGCGCCGAGGGCATCGGTCCACTTGGGGTCGTTCTCCAGACCCCGCGGCGTGGTCGCCATGATGTCGAGATCCATCGTCGCCAGCAGATCGGTCGCGACCTCGCGGGCGTAATCTTTCGTCCGCTGCTGGATCCCCTGGGGCTGGTGCTTGTTCCAGACCTGGGCGAACAGCCAGCGGATCAACAGAGGCCGCTGCCAGTCGAGCAGCTCGCCGAGCACATCGTTCGCCTTGCTGTTCTTTCGCCGCTTTCGCCGGTCGTTGAGCTGCTTGTTCGTGGGCGCCATGCTGCTTGGTATCAGTCGAGCTGATGGGCGAGAAGTTGGGTGATCGTGGTTTACAGTGAGTGGGTACACCCAGTACCTTGGAGACACCAACAGAGAGAACATCATGACCGTGACCGCCAGCTACCTGAACGACACCATCCGCCCGCTCGTCGCGATGACCAAGGCCGTCAACGACTGGCGGATCGACATCGAGCACCCGCTGGTCGGTAGCATCGCGGTGACCCGGATCGGCCGCCCCGATCAGATCATCCACTTCTATGCGACCCCCGGATGGGAGGGCGTCCGCGCCATCGTCGTCGCCATCGAGGTCATCGACAAGGACGGCAACGTCGACGGCATCGAGGCGTTCGACATCGAGGTCGATTGGTCGGGCGATGTCCTCGAGGACGTGATCCGATACCGACTCGCGATCACCAAGCTCGTCGAGTCCATCGCTCGCGGCGACTGGCGCGATGTCTACAGTCCCGAGCTGGTCTGATGTCGACCTTCATCTGCGCTTGGTGCCAGGCCGGCGAGGACGCGGTCCCCGATCCGCTGCCCGCCGATGCGATCGTCAGCCACGGGATGTGTGCCTCGTGTTGTCGCCTCGTCTTCGGGTTCGATCCCGAGGAAGAGGCTGAGGGCGACGAGCTGAAACCGATACCACCAACCAACGATGGAGGCCCCGATGGGCGTTGACACACTCTGGTTCCGAAGCCGCCCCAGCGATCGGGCGAACGTCATCCCGCGAGAGAAGGGTGTGAGTCGAGAGGGTATCGAGGTGCTCTACCACGACGGCATTCCAGACCACCTCGGTCTCCCGGCCGACCTCGTTCACCCGTCGGCGGGTCAGCAGTGCAAAGTCATCGCGGCGAAGCTCGACGTATGCCCCTTCTCGGATCACGACCACCAGTGTCGGCACTTCCTGCTTGAGACCGAGAACCCGCCCATCTGTGTTGCGGCCTGCGAGGTCAAGGATCAGTGGGCTGTCTACGAGCTGCCCCGTGGGTGAGCTGATCGCCGGGTTCGTGGTCGGGCTCGTTGCTGGATTCGGGTGGGGGGTCGTCATCGGCCAGCGCATGGGTGAGAAGCGCGAGCGGTCGCGGATCAGGTCTGCCGCGTCGGTCTTGATTCCGGAGATCCAGATCGACCCTACTGGGTCTGTGAGCGTCGACAAGCGACTGGGCGATCTGGACTGATCTCGGTCGATGCGCGGCTCTCGGCGCGCTCTCTCACCGCGTCAGAGCGAGCGATACGAGAAAGATCGCGAGCCGCTTGAAACCACCGAGCGAGACCAGACGTTCCAACTTCGGTATGCAGCTCTCAAAATAAAACCAAGGAAGTAGGCGATTAATCTCGAAAGTGGTTCACAACCAGCGGGTACTCCTGTAAATTGGACCTACCAACAGAGAGCAAGTCATGACCCGCATCGCCCGCCGCCCCAGCGCCCTCCGCCACGACAACGACCTCAACGCTCGCTGGGAAGCGCGCTCCGGTCGCCGCGTCAGCGCCTCGAACCCCGTCCGCGCGACCTGCGGCGCCTGCCTCCGCGATGACATCAAGGTCAGCAACGGAACGCTCAACCGCCACAACGACTTCACCACCCAGACGACTTGCGCCGGCACGAACAACATGCCGATGGAGCACGGCGACCACAGCATCGTCGCGTCCCTCAAGAGCCTCGACGCCCAGCGCGCCGTCCTCGTCACCCGCCTCGCCGTCTACGGCGCCGACAGTGACTTCGCCCAGCGCGTCGGAACGCTCGCCAACGATTTCGTCATCGGCATCGCCATCATCGATCGCGCCATCGTCACCGTCGAGACCCGCGTCCGCAGCTGGCGCAAGAACGCGATAAAGAACCTCTCCTGGGAAGACAGGCTGAAGGCCATCATCCGCGATTTCGATGGCCAGGCGACCGAAGAGACCATGGCCGCCCTTGAGTTCCCGACCACCGCCCGCAAGTACCGTCGTTTCTACACCACGCGCGGCGCGGCCCGCCACGCTTGCGAAATCCTCGGCGTCACCGCGACCCTCCGCAGCATCAAGGGCTCGAAAGTCCTGTTCGTCGAAGCCGCCTAGTCCTCGACATCGGCGCCTCTCCGTGTGAGCACTCCCGCTGCCGTGCTACCTTCGCAGGCAGGGAGGGCTCACAACATGACCGTCCGCGTCCTCGCAACGAACACCACCGGCGTGGTTCGACTCCGACGAAAGAAGGCTGAGAAGCCCGGTGGTCTCTGGATGCAGGGCGCAGCCGGTCACAGCCGACCGATGCTCGACACCCGAGACCGAGTTGGTCGGTCGGCGGGGTCTGCCCTCTTTGGTCTCGACACCAGCTACCAGCAGGGTCGGGTCAACCGCGTCCTGACGACCGAGCAGCTCTGGCTGGTCTACCAACGCTCACCCGATGTCCGAGCAGCCATCGACGCGATCGTCCGTCGGGTCGCGACCTGGGGCAACATGATTAAGCCCGAGTTGGACCCGGCCGAGGCGGGGTATGAGTCCGCGCTCGATGCCGCCCAGCAAGCCGAGCGGTTCCTGCAGGCGCCCAACGAGGACGGTGAGACCTGGCAAGAGGTGATGACCAAGTGGATCACCGACCTGCTGGTCTTCGATGCCGGGGTTATCGAGAACGTGTTTGACACCTCGATGGAGACCGACGAGGAGACAGGTCGGATCACAACCGGGGTCGGCGACAAACTTGAGGAGCTGGTCGCGCTGCGAGGTGGGGACATCCGACCTCTCGTCGACACCCACGGCCGGGTGATGGGCTACCAGCAAGATCTTCTCGGGACCGGGGCGATCGTTCCCCAGGTGCTGTCCCCGGAGCAACTCGGGCAGATCGCTCAGCACGATGGCACCCCAACCATCAACCCCCTCTTCTCGCCCAGGCAGATCGTCTACCTGCGGATGTTCGCCAACACCAGCGGCGTCGAGGGCGTGCCGCTCATCGAAACGATCCTCAACGAGATTACCACGATGCTGCGACAGGCTGAGCACACCATGCTCACCTTCGACGCCGACGAGATCCCTCCCGGCATTCTCGTTCTCACCGGCCTGGCCGGGATGGCGGCCGAGGCGGCCAAGGCCGACCTGCAGAAGATGCGGGGCAAGGACCACAAGATCCGCGTGGTCACATCGGCTGACCCGACCGCCACGGGCGCCAAGTGGGTCGAGCTGCGCCGCTCGAACAAGGACGTGGATTTCATCAACGTGGTCAAGGACGTTCGCCGCACGATCTGGCGAGTGTTCGGGGTCATGCCCGTCGAGATGGGAGCGAGCGAGGACATCCCGCGCGCCGTCGGCCAGGTGCAGCTTGAGGTCGGATCCTCTCACCTCATCAACCCGATCCTCGAACTGATCGAGGGCAAGATCAACGCCAGGATCTTGCCGCTGGTGCTCGACGCTCAGGGCAACTCTGGGGCGCCCGTCCGCTTCAGGTTCGACCGCGACGAGAAGCTGACCCCAGCCGAGCGTAAGGAAGTAGCCGACACGCTGGTCGCCTTGGTTCAGGAGGGTCTACTCACTCGCAACGAGGCGAGGAAGGAGATCGGCCAGCCCCCGCTCGGTGGCGGCGACATCGCGACCGTCGACACACCTCAGGGTCCAGTCCCTCTCCAGCTCCTCGTCAGCGCCGAGCGTATCATCGCCAACGTCCTCGGCCAGGATCCAGATCCTGATGACGATGACGACACCCCTCCCAGCGGCGGCGGCGGCGGCGGTGGCGGAGGCGGAGGGTCGGTCGATGACCCAGGGGCGGGGACCGAGAACCCCGAGGACGATGAAGCCCCCGGCGAGGTGCGCGCTGAGATCCAGCAGCGGGCGCTGATCGATGACTTCCCGAGCGAGTGGCAACCGCGCGGGATGTTCGCCAACGTTCGGACGCTGCAGCTTTCCGAGCTGTGGGAGCAGACCGCCCAATATGCGCGGAGGGTCGAACCTCTGTACGACCAAGCCACCCGAGATGTGCTCACCGCGGTCTCCTCTCGGTACACCACCAACTTCGACTCCGACGACGCCTTGGGTCTGACCCAGGCGATCGGTCGCGCGCTCGACAAGCTGGAGACCGACTGGGCATTGTCGACCAGCGGGGTCTACCGCGATGTGGGTCGGATCGGTCGCGATGCTGCCGCGAACTTCACCGGCCTGCCCGTCCTCGAGGACATCGATGCCCGGTCGGCCGCCTACGGGGATCGCGCCATGCGCTTCCTCTGCGACCCCGGCGGGCTGATCGCCGATCTGCGAGCGAGTCTTGCCGCCGTGGTCGGAGCTGTGACCGACGATGGTCAGACCCGATCCGCACTCAACGCCCGAGCGGTCAAGCCGGCCCCGGTCGGCCTCACCGCTGGTGCGAGCGCCGAGGAGGTCTTGCTCTCGATCGGCGCGGTGATGGAGTCTCAGAAGCACCGGATCAGCAACTGGTCGGGCAAGCTGGTCGAGTTGTCGAACCAGAGCTTCACCGAGGGGCTGCTCGACGGATCGGCCGAGGCCGGGACTGGCCCAGACGGTCAACCCGCCGCCGTCGAGTGGATGGTCGAGTGGGTCAACGTCGGGGACAACCGCATGTGCCCGACCTGCTCGATCGAGGGCGCCCGAGGGTTCGTTCCCGTGTCGCAGTTGTCCACGATGCCCGGTGGGGCGACCGAGTGCGGAGGCCGGTGCCGATGTGTCTTGGTCATGTGGACCAGGGACGAGGTGAACGCCGGCCGAGCCGTTCCGCTGTCTGGCGGGAACCGACCGCCTGTTTGACGAGACCTATGGGAGGGGGCTAGTCTGGCCGGGACGACGCCCGATGAGGCGCACCCTCTGCCGATGACAACCACAACCCCGCTTTGACGGAGGTTAGGGAGTCCGCATGAGCGCGCCACATCTCGCCTTCCTCGCTGGTCTTGACTGGAACACCCCGACGGGTCGCACGGCCGAGGGTCAGGCGTATTGGACGATCCGCTGCCGGGTGCCGTTCACGGTCCCGATGCAGTCCAGCGCCCGATCTGTTGAGGGTGGGACGATCCAACTCTCGGCGAACGCCGTCCAGCTCGATGTCGAGGCCAGTGCCCGCACCTCGTTCGTGGATCCCCCCGAGCGGGTGATCGATGACGACGGCGAGGGGATCCTGCTCGACCCGACAGCGACCGGGGAGCCGGGGACCGCTGATGAAGAGGCGTTCGGTCGCCAGCTCGTTGCAGGCATCGCCAGCAGCACCTCGGTCGACTTCTACGGGACCGAGATGTCCCTCCGCGCCCTCAAGATGATGGCGGGTCAGATGATCGTCGGTGGCGGGATCCCGTACCTGCCGCGACACAATCGAGGCATGAGCGGACCCATCGAGTGGGACGAGATCATCGGTCGGACGGTCCACGCTGAGGTCATCCCCGTCGATGGGGATCAGGTCCGAGCTCCACACAACGAGAGCGAGACCCACTTCCTCCTGCGCGCCACGATGGAGATCATCCCGATCCCAGAAGTCGTCGCCGACCGCGATGCGAGCGAGATCGCTGCCGCCTCACTCCTCAAGCGGGTCAAGCGCGGAGAGATCATCGGGCAGAGCATCGGCGGCTGGTTCACCCAGCTGCAGATCCTCCAGAACGAGGACGGGGATGTCGAGCGGGTCATCGTTCAGGGTGTCGACCTCGACCACCTGGCCGTCACCCGAGCGCCGGCCAACCCTGACGCCAACGCGATCACTCAGCTGCGGACCGCCATCGAGCGGAGCGCCTACGAGGTCCGCGCCAAGCGGATGATCGAGCACCTGGGCAACGGCACCCGAGTCTTCACCACCCCAGCGGTTGCCGAACGGGTCAGGGACATCCTCACCGAGCGCGTTGCCGAGGGCGAAGCCGATGAGGGCTTCCTCGCAGTGGTCACCGATGACAGCGGCGTGGCGATGCAGTTCGGTGAGCGGCATGTGGTCGCGGCCGAGGTCACGCCGAACACGGTGATCTACCAATACCTGAAGGGCGGCCGCACCGTGGACGACCTTGAGCCCGGCGAGCTGGTCGGCGACGATCCCGGTGCCGATGAGTCGCTCTCCAAGGAGGCCGAGGAGGGTGACTACGACGCCCCGATCGGAGCCAAGGCCGACAAGGATGGGGACGATGTCCCCGCCGCGCGCGCCGAGCCCGAGTCCGAGGGCGAGATCTACAACACCTACGAACAGATCGAGGCGGCCTGTGCCCGCTCCGAGGTTCGTGACGGTCGAGTGATCGTTTCCTGGGATGCCGACGCTCCCGAGGAAGCAGTAGCCGAGGCCGTTCTAGCGGCGGCGACCGGTTCTCTCGGACCTGCGGTTCAGGATGCGCTGAAGCACACCGTGACCCCGGCGCCCGAGGCAACATCTGTACCTGCCGACTCGCGCGAGAGCGCCGAGTCGGCTACCATCGGTGTCGACGCTCGGAGAAGCGCGCCACCGGACCCAAGTTCACCTATCGCCAATCAAGGCGATTCGTCCGAGGAGCATGCGATGCCCGTCAATGAAGAAACCCTCGCGGCTTTCCGCAGCCTGCTCGACGCGGCGTTGGCTCCCATGCTGACCGATATCGCGGCGCTCAAGGCGAGCGGCACTGCCGATCCCGCGCCGGCCGACCGCGCCGCGCCCACCCAGGTCGCCGAAGCGCGCAACCAGGCCGCCGCCGCCGTCGCCCGCGCCAAGGCGTCCGAGGATGCCCTCGCCGCGATGTGCGCTCGCCCCAACCGGGTCGGCCGCTCCGCGCTGGCCATCCCCGACGGTCCCGCTGCCCAGGGTGCCTATGACACCCTCATCGGTCGCGCCCGCACCGACGCGCCGGCACTGGCCGCCGTCGCCCAGCAGCTCGTTCCCGAGCTGACCACGCGCACCGGCCTCGCCGGGGAGCAGCGTGTCCGCCTTGAGCAGGGACTCCACGCCCTCCTCGTCGCCGCCGAGCACGACGGCATCATCACCGACCCCAACGAGCGCGCCACCTGGCAGTAGCCAGGGGCTCCTTACGGAGAACCCATCATGAGCAATTCCCCCGCTTTCGCAGGTTTCGATCCGGCGCGCCGTCAACGCTTCGAACGAGCCCTCAACGTCGCTGGTGCTGGCACCGTCCTGCTCCAGACGAACATCAACCGCACCGTCCAGCAGATCCATCATCGGGAACTGGGAACGGCCGCCGTCTTGCCCCGCAAGCCGATGTCGGGCAACGCCGAGTACATCAACCGGCGCACCCCCGGCTCCTCGGCCGAGTGGATCGACGACACCACGGAGCCCACCGAGGGCACCGGCACGTATGTGCAGGTCTCGCTCCCGTGCAAGACCCTGATCGTTCGCGGCAAGGTCACTCGCAAGCTGCAGGCCACCGGGCGCTCCTACGGCGACGTGCTCGCCGGTGAGATCGTCGGGCGGACCGGCGACTTCTCCGAGACCTTCGAGGACGGCCTGGTCACGGGCGACATCGCGATCGACGCCGACCAGTTCGATGGGCTGATCACGCTCACCCAGGCCACCGCCTCGCAGATCATCCTGCAGACCACGACGGTGACCGGTGACGCGCTCACCCTCGACAAGCTGGACGAGACCATCGACGCGGTGAAGGGCTCGGGCAACCGATCCGATCTCGTCATCCTCGCCAGCCGCAAGGGTCGGCGACTCCTGAACGCGCAGCTCCAGGCTCAGCAGCAGTTCAACGACATGGTCGAGATCGCGGCCGGCTTCCGCGTCCGGACCTACGATGGGATCCCCCTAATCACCACGACGGGCATGCCCGATGTGCTGACCTTCAACGGGACCAAGGTCACCGCCTACAGCGGATCCGTGACGACCGCGATCATCGTGGTCAACACCCGCTACTGCTACATCGCCGAGTTGACCCCGCTCACCGTGATGCCGCTGGCGAAGTCCTCGAGCCAGTTCGACGAGTTCGACATCTTCTGGGACGGCGCGCTCACCCTCGCCAACACCCTGGGTGCCGCCATCCTCGTCGGGATCGCTGCCTAGACCTGACACCCTGTTTAGGTGTTGCGCCCGCCTCGGCATCCCGCTGGAGCGGGCGCCTCTGCGTTAGGATGGGATCGTGGCGGGCGGTCCGTAGCGGTGTTGGCGTGCCGTCCACGACCCAGAGGTCGAGGCCCTCGAAAGGGGGTGGGCGTTCGAATCCCCCAACCTCCCGCCACATCTTGGAGCTCCGATCCGGCAGCGGTCTCGGTCAACGATGCCCTGATCGACTCGGGGCACGCTGCCCCCTACATGGTCTGATCTGCAGACCCATGCTAATCTGCGATGGCGCGTGTGGAGCAGTTGGTAGCTCGCCAGGTTCATATTCTGGAGGCCGCGGGTTCGAGTCCCGCCACCGCAACCAATCCCAGGAGGCCAGATGCCCGTACCCGTACCGATGGACACACCGCCCGCCGAAGGCACCTACCATCGCGTGATGGTCCACACGATCGTCCCGATCGAGTCGAGCGCCAAGCCCCGATTCAACAGCTACTCCGCGAACATCGAGGCGAAGCGGATCAAGCACCCCAACGGTCAGAACTACATGACCATCTTCTTCCCGATCGGTACGCAGTTCGAAGCCGCTGCCGAGAACGCCCGCCGCACTGGTCGGTGGCGGGACGTGACCAACATGTGGGACAAGACGATGGGCGAGGATCTCTCCGCCCTGACATTCCGCGAGCTGCAGGTCAAGGCCAAGGATCTCAAGGTCTCGGGCGCTGGGTCTCGCGAGCAACTCCAGATCCGCATTCGCGAGGCACGCGCAGCCGCCGCGTAGGAGTAGTTCGTGGCAGGATTCACCACACTGGCGAAGGTCAAAGAGGAGCTGCGGATCCCCGCTGCGGACACGACCCATGACGCTCGCCTGACCACGATCGTCGCTGGGGTCAACGCCTACTTCTTCGGTCTGTTCCAACTCACCGACACCGACCCGACCTCGTACACCGAGACCTACGATGTCCTCGACTTCGGAACCGAGGGCTTCTGGCTCGTTCAGTACCCCGTGGTCCTCGCCACCGGGGTGACCGAGGTGAAGTTCGACGGCACGGTCCAAGATGCCGACACCTACTACCTGGGCCGCCCCCGCCCGATGGGGCTCCTCTGCTTCAAGACCAGCGCCGGGGCTCCGTTCTCCCTGCCCTGCGGCCGACAGCACATCGAGGTCACCCACACGGCGGGGTGGGCCGCTGGGGATGAGAACCTCGTTGCCCTCTGTGGTGCCGCGACCATTCTCGCTGCCTACCGCTTCAACACTGGCGGGTCCAAGCTGGGGCTCGACTCGGAGAAGATCGGGCAGTACAGCTACAAGTTGGCGGCCGGTGTTGCCGGCGCCGGCGTTGGGGCTGGTGGATCGGGACGCGGATATCTGCCGCCCGATGTCAGCCTGATCCTCGGTGGCCTCATTCGACCCTTCGCCCCAGGCTCATAGGAGATCCCATGTTCGTGATGGAGCGCCAAGCGCGCGCAAGAGACAGGAAGATCATTCGGACCGCGTCCGAGAACGTCGAGCTGATCGCCGTGGATGGCGGCAAGGTCCGCGTCGCCGTCAACCATCGCGCGACCGTTGCGATCCTCAAGCGGCTGCACGGGTTCGTCGAGGTCGAGGCCGTCAAGCCCGAGCCCAAGAAGACTGAGCCCAAGAAGACCGCTGAGCCGTCCCGCCGCGATGAGCTGCTGGCGATGGAGTCGGGCAGCAGGAACCAGCTCGCACGGACCCTGAAGATCAAGGGTCGGAGCAAGATGGGCGACGAGGAGTTGGTCGATGCGATCCTCGAGGCCGAGAGCATCGGGTAGACCCGCGAACCCGATACCCGCCGACAGGAGCCGCCCAGCATGACCGCCCACCCACGCCCGCAATGTGACAGCACCTATGGTGGGCGCCGATGTCACCGCGATCCGCATGAGGACGGGGACCACGACTGGACGGCCCCAGACGGCGAGGCCGAGAATTGGCCCCGCGAGCTGGACAGCTGGCTCGATGGTGATCTGGGTCGCGTGCCTCACGCAGTAGAGCCCGAGGTGATCGAGCTGCCGAAGCTCGATCTGGGCGTGTCGGCGCTGGGGATGTTGCAGCTCTCGGATATCGTCGACATCTGCCCAGATCTCGGGTGCGGCGGCCAGATGGCACAGATGGGCGCCTGCAAGCAATGCACCATTTGCGGGTTCGGCGGGAGCTGCGGCTGACGTGTTACCCTGGCGATCTCGGAGGTCTCCATGCCACGTCTTGGCTTCATCGACTCGCTGACCCACCCCCGACGCGATGAGCTGCTCCGATGCGGCGTGATCTTCGCCGTCGACGCCGACGGCAAGAAGAGGTGGGGCCGAGCGCGCGTGGTCGACCTGTCCTCGTCCAAGGACTGTGAGCGGCTGCTCGGGACTGGGGTCACGGTCGTCTATGGCGGGGATGAAGCATTCCTCGCCCGTCAGGTCTCCCGAGTCGTCGACCAGGCGGTACTGGTGATCACGACTTCGCAACCCACCCCCAAGGGAAAGCTGACCAAGGCGCTCGCCAAGTTCGACGGCACCTTCACCGTGTACCATCTCGTCCAGGGATCGGGGGCGACCGCCCTCGACGTTCACCCCGGCGCGATCATCGAAACGCCGAAGGAGTTGATGGCCCCCTTCCAGCCGCGCCGAGCCGAGCGCGTGCCGCGCCGCCCAGTCGCCCTCGCTCCCCAACCGCAGGCGCAGGCCGCCGCGAAGCCGAAGACCGCGCCAGCCGCCGCCGAGCCGGCACCAGCGAAGCCCAAGACCAAGCGCCCGAAGCCGAAGCCCGCCCCGAAGCCGAAGCCCGTGGACGCCCCGAAGGAAAGCTAGGTTCGCCGGTATCCAATCTGTGATCTGCCAAGTAGGATGGACCTACCAACAGAGAGCAGATCATGACCGACACCGACAACCTCCGCGAGCAGTACAAGTCCACCCTGGTCAACGCGCGCATCGATGCGCGGCTCGCCAGCAAGTACCGTTCTAGTTCGCGTCGGCGCCCTTGTTCTCTCGAACCTCGATCTCCCAGTGGTGGGGGGTCAAGCTCGCACCGTGCAGGTCTGGCTGGCCATGCACCTTGAATTGGTCGCCGTTGCTCTGGTCGAGGATCACGTCGCCGCGCCTGGGATCCCACACGGTCGTGTAGTCGACGTAGAACCGGGTTTTCTCAACCGCCCCTCGTCCAGCGGGTGAGTTGGGCCAGCTCGCCCGACCCCGATCGAACCGAGCTGGCCAATCGGTGATGACTGTCGCCGCCGAGTGCTCTCGCGATCCGTCGCTGCCGACCGACCTGGCCGTGATGGTCGGGACCGTGGCCTCGTCGGTCAGATCCGTCGTGGTGAAGGCGGGGGTGTCGAGCCCGCCCGCATCGAACCGCTTGGTCGTGGCCTGGGTGAGCGCGATCCCGTTGAAGGTCAGCACCTCGCTGTCAGGCACCCCGCCGACCAGCCCGAGCACGGTGACGGTCCCCGTGTTCGAGGTGCCCCCGCTGATCGCGACCTCGATGTGGCTATCGACGGGCGGCTGGACATCTGCCGAGTGCGAGGCGGCAGCGACCACCGGGGTGAGCACATCGGACGATCGCCTCTTCACCGTGATCAGGCGGTCAGACATTCCCGTGATGGACATAGGCACCTCCATCGCCATCGTAGCCCGTGATCTTGAGCCGACTACCCCTAGCGTGGTACACGGGTAGCAACCTGACGCCAGCGAGGCGAAACATGACCAAGACCGAGAGCGGGCCACCGGCCCCTGAGTATGACTACCTGATCGTGTTCGCGACCGACGACCCCGAGAAGGCCGCCAACCAGCTCCTGTCGGTTATGCAGACCCTCGGCGACAAGACCGCGCACATCGTTGCCGTGGGGATCGGGGAGTACGGCGATCACGTCGAGATGGTCGCGGCCAGGGTCACGGCTCCGCAGGGCAGCGCGATCATGGGACTCGATTTCGAGGGCACCGAGCTGGAGGCGCTCGACTACGTGGTCCGAGGCGCGAAGCTGCCCCCAAGGGTCGTCATGATCTCCGCCGACGCGGTTCTGCCGATCGGGTGGTTGCAGGGTCTGGAGCAGGGCATGTTCCCGACCAGCATCCTGCTCGGCACCGACAAGCAGATGCCCGCGCTGGGCTACGGCGCCATCGGCATCGTCGGACCCGTGACCGACCAGAGCGCCAACCCATCCCAGCGCGTGCCTCTCACCGAGGAGGAAGCGGCGATGGGTCTCGAGGAGTACGCGGCGGCGCGCGCCTCGCACTTCAAGGACGTGGTCGGTGCGGCCGATGAGGTCGACGGCCTGGCTGTGATGATGAAGGCAGAGCTGGTCGCGAAGTTGGTCGCCGACGACGGACACGTCCTCGACACCAAGTTGGGCGACTGGGCGATGTCTGATCTGTGCCTGCGTGCCGATCGGGCTGGCTTCAGGACGGCCGTGGTCGAGGGGTGCTTCATCAGCAGCATGGCTCCCGTGGCTCAGGGTCATCGCAAGCCGGGATCGATCCGAGAGCGGATCGACTTCTACGACAAGCACGACACCGACGACGATCCGACCATCTGCGCGGTGTACCGCTGCGGGATCAAGACCTGGCACGATCTGCAACTCCTGCGGATGTCCCTCCGACGGGCATCGAAGCTGTGTCCCCGGTTCGCGATCCTGCTGCTGAACAACCCGCTGGATATGCAGGGCGACCCCGAGTTCGCCCAGGCCCGCGAGCAGGAACTCCTCGACGAGGACATGGTGGCGCTGCTCAAGGTCTGCGACGGCGGCACGGCCAAGGCCATCGCGAGGCAGTTCGGCAAGTGGGTTCGTTCGAAGGTCGGGCACAAGGGCAACAACACGGTCAAAGTGCAGGTCTGGGACAAGGACCGGGACGTGTCGGCCGAGCGCGGCAAGCTGATGGAGATGGCCCAGTCGGTCGGCGGCACCTGGGCGCTGGCTCTGGAGAAGGATGAGCTGGTCGAAGACCGCGTCAACCGAGACCACCTTCTGAGGTTGTGCTCTCACCCCGACCCGAGAGTCAGGGCGTGGGATCTCTCGTTCGTCCACCACTGGGACACGGGTCGGCTCTGCAGGGTCGATGCACCCTTCGGCGACGACAACACCTGGACGGGCGGACCGACTCACGCGACCCGACTGTGGCGACTCGATGGTCGCGGGTGGCTCAAGGACCAGCCGTCCTGGGCTCCCTACTTCGCTCCCGAGAGCACGCGGATCGCCTCGATCCGTCTGCGGCGGTACGGGCTGATGCGACCGCAGGATCGGGACCGGCGAGGTCTGGGCGCCGAGTCGCAGGACTCGATGAGGATGCAGGCGTGGCACCCGCGCAACGGGATCGGGCTGCACATGCTGACCTACGGCAAGGAGTTGCCCGAAGACATCGCCCGTTGGCTCGATGTGCTCCACGGGGTCATTGACACATCGGCGCTGGTCTGGACCGATGAGTGGGCTGAGCATGACAAACTCTGGACGATGAAGCCTGGGAGCCTCGACAGGTCCATCGACCCTGGCGGGTACGAGGACGGTGAGGATGGTTGGTTCCCGACCGGGCCGTCCCATGCTCTTGCTGCGGTGGCCTGGAAGCACGGGTGCCGGTGGGTTCACCAACCGCTTGACAATCACATCGCCGAGGCGAGGAACGCGGGGATCGACTCCCTGCTCGCCGCGAAGGGCACCGAGGACCACAAGGGCCTGGGCTGGGCTCTCTTTTTCGATCCCGATGAGTGGCTCCACGAGCACCTGGCCGACGCCCGCGCCCTTCGACGGATGGCCGAGAGCGATCGGTCAGGGTGGCTGGTGCAGACCGCGAACTACCGCGCCGAGAACGAGACCCCCACGATCAGCGACTCGGTGCGCATGACCAAGCTGGTGCCCGAGATGCGGATGGACGGTCGGGTGCATGAGGGCTTCAACAATGCCCGGTCGGCGATGGTCGCGCGCAACCAGCACCCCCGTTGGGCTTACGCCCCGTTCGTCCTGCAGCACCGGGGGATGTCGTTCGGCGAGGATCGCATGGGCGAGAAGCTGGACCACTACGAGGGGCTCCTCAGATTGGAGCTCGCTGAGCGACCCCACAATCCCGGCGCCTGGGTCTCCCTGGCGTGGCACTACATGAACGATGGGCACACTGAGCTGGGACTCGAATGCCTCGATCGCGCCATCGCCTGCGCGGGCACCTCGTACCTGCCTTTCAAGGAGAAAGCGTTCCACCACCTTCGCGAGGCACGCGAGCTGATCGATCAGTGCATGGCGCGCCTGGAGCCCGCCCATCAGTTCCATCGCCTAGGCTCTGAGGTGCAGCGGTTCATGGGCAAGTACGCCCCTCCCCATCCCGTGATCGCTCGACGCGAGGATCGGGAGCCGATGGCGCTCCCCGAGTGGACCCCGCCAGCGCCGAAGACCGAGCCGGGGTACGATCAGCCAGAATGATGCACTTCGATGCCGGCGCTCTGAATGTCTCCATCCAGCAGCTACAGAAGATCGGGTCGCTCGAACAGAAGGCGGCTGAGGCAGCGGTGCAGGTTGCGGGTCGGCTGCTGGAGAGCAGGATCCGCAAGAACATGAGCCTGCGGGACCACAGCCCCGAGCAGCTCGCCCGACTGGGCCACCCCTACGCGCGGCGGCACGGCAGCATCGGCATTCACGCGGCGGCGAGCAACAAGACCCTCCTGAATCCCGAGATGCGGGTCCACACCCAGAAGGGCACATTGCTCAACGCCCTCAGGACCAACTTCTCGCGGTCGCCTCCCAATTTCGCGATCAAGCTCGATGCCGGGATCGCACCTCACGCTGTCTACGTGGTGAAGGGGACCAGGGTGATGCTGGGTCGCGACATTCTGTGGAACACGGCGGCCGCGCCCGCCACCCAGAAGGCGACCATGCGAGTCATCGTCAAGGAGCTGGGTAGCCGACTTCGGTCCAAGGCCGCCCTGCGCTTCACTCCCCGCGGACCGGGATCGGGGCTGAATATCTGATGGGACGAGCAGAGACCAGAACCGTTCGACTCCTGATCCGGAAGACCTTGCTGGGCAGCGACGAGATCCAGACGCTCGTTGGCGGCCGGGTGTTCGGCTCTCGCCTCGAGGACGCCAAGGCGATCGAGCAGCTCGGCGAGGGTCCGATCCTGGTGTTTGAGTTCTTGTCGGGCAACGCGAGGAGCGGTGGGTACGTCGCTGGGCAGACGTTCGAGCTGTACGGGTACAGCAAGCGGTCGCTGGATCAGGCGGCCGAGATCTACGACACCGCCTTCGAGGTCTTGCATGAGTCGCGGCTGGCTGTGGCCGGGGTCGCGATGTGCGGGGTCTCGCGCGAGATCCAGCGACCCGTCGAGGGCCACGTCGACAACCTCGACGCCTGGTTCATGCGCGGTCGGTGGATCGCGACCACAGCCACAGGCACGTAGGAGCTCCGATGCGCACCCGACCCGGAATCGAGATGAGCAGGAATGTCGCCAAGGCCACCACGATCGTTCTGTGCCCATCTGGGTGTCGGTCGATCGTTCTGAGGCTCCGCGACGAGGAGGGGGTCTACCCCACAACGATCCGCGACACGATCGGAACCACAGAAGACAAGACCGGCGACTGCCCCGGCTGCGGCGAGAGCTTCAGGATCGCGGTCACCACGGAGACACGATGAGCCACGACCCCAACGCCGAGAAGAAGATGGAGCGCCGGATCGGTGCGATGGAGCGCGACATCGCGTCCCTGGGTCGAGCGTTCCTCCCAGGCGAGCGGAGCCAGCGTGAGGACTCTGGCAAGGTCATGAAGGACGCGCGGTGGAACTGCAAGAAGTGCAACGCCCTGCTGGCCTGGTACGACCAGAGCACCGACATCCTGCGGATCAGGTACAAGGACCACCTTGTCTACAGCCGCGTCGGCGGGGTCGGCGCCGAGCAGCTCATCGAGGCTGTTTTGGAGGGCGTGAGTCTCGCGGGTGCCGCGCTCGATGACGATCAGTGTCGGACGATCGCGCAACAGGTCGCCGACGTGGTGACCCCCGGCTTCATGCAGATCATCTGCCGGGGGTGTGGCGAGATCAACACCGAGGCGTACATGAGCGAGGAGGAGATCGAGGCCGCCCAGGCCATCGCCAAATAATCGGGCAATAGCCCTCAGGGGCACGCCGTGCTATCGTCCACGTGACGACGCTCGGCGAAGCGCACCGCACCTCGACCCTAAACTCCGCAAGGAGGGTGCCCGTGCCCCTGAACCTCCCCACCGTCACCCGCGAGGACATCAGCTTTGGTCCCGCGAGGTTGTTCCTCGGAGCCGTTGGCTCCACTCCCTCCGTTGATGTCGGCGCGATCACCGAAGACGGCATCACCGTCGAGTTCGCCTCCGAGCAACGCGACATCATGCAGGGCAACCCCAAGCTGATCGAGCTGACCTTCATCCAGTCCCAGTCGGTCATGGTCAAGGTGACCAGCATCGAGTGGAACTTCGACTCACTGACCTTCGCCTTGGGCGCGGGCAACACGACCGTGACGGGCTCTGACGAGACCTTCACTTTCGGCGGCGAGCCCTGTGTCACCGAGGTGGCGCTCCACGTCCAACATCAGATGTGCCAGTCCTCGAACACCATGAACGTCTATGTCTGGCGCGCCGTTGGTGAGGGCAACACCTCGCTGCCGTTCACCCACGACGAGCACCAGTTCGAATACAACTTCAAGGCGCTCCGGGCCGACACCGACTGGGCGGGCGTGTCCCTCGCGACCAACGCTCAGCTGATCAAGGTCGAGCGGCTGCTTTGATCCTGGTGCTCAGGACCCCTTCTGGGATACGGTGACCTCGAATGAGGCCCACCGAGGCCCAGGAGGACATCATGGGACTCGATATCCCGACACCCGCCCAGCCCGAGAAGGGCGCCGAGACCGACGAGCTGTCCGACGAGCTGTCCGACGCCGAGTTGGACGAGCAGCCCGGCGAGGCACTCGATGCCGAGCTGCTCGATCCCGACGAGGAGTCGGATGCCGAGATGACGCTGCGATCAGCGGCCGAGGCGATGCGCGATCTGTTCGATCAGCTCGACCCGCCCGACACGATCGAGGTCTTCGACCCGGCCGGCAACAGCTACATCTGCAAGTCGGCACTCCCGGCGCGCGGCCAGATCAGAGTGGTCCGTCAACTCGAAACGCTGCTCCAGGTCCAGATCGATGGGGACGACATCCAGACGAGGATGCAGGGCGGGTTCGGCGCCATCGCCGAGGCGCTGGTGCAACTCGCATCCAGCGAAACGGTCCTGACTGCACTGGCCAACGCGTTCGAGGCCGCCCACCCCGGCGTGGTTGCACAGGCCAACCAGAAACTCGCCGATGAGACCGGCACCTCTGCGTCCGACGCGGCCGATCTGTTCGCCGCAGAGGAGTTGGTCGCCGGCCTCGTCCCTTTCTTAGCCCGGTCGGGGGCAAGGCTGACCGACCTCGTGGCGCAACTGATGGGAAGCCGGCAAAGCGAGTAGGGCCGGAAGACATCGAGGAGGTGCTCGGTGCGCTGATCGCATCCGGGCACGACCTCGACGATCTGCTGGATCGCTATAGCTGGGAGAGCATCGCGCTCCAGTCGCGGTGCGTCATGCGGCACAAGGTCGGACTGATCAACCTCGTCGCCGAGCCCATCCTCTCTGTGCTGGGTGCCGGATATTCGGGTTCCAAGGTCGCTGATAACGACCGGCCGACTCGACGACGGCGACGACGTGGACCCAACGATAAGTCCTTCTCGCTTGAAGAGGCGAAGGAGCAGAATCCCGAGCGCGCCGAGATGGGGCTGCTCCATGCGTTCCACCGCGCGGGCATCGCGGTGACCCAACGCAAGGCGGGAGGCGCTGACCCAGCGGGTTAGTGCTGACCGAGGCTGATACACTCGGCGGGAGAGGAGGACTCAAAGTGCCATCGTCGACCAACGTCGGGAAGCTCCTCGTCACCCTGTTTTTCAAGGACGACGACTTCCAGAAGGGGATGGCGCGCGCCGGCCGCACGATGAAAATCAGCGGCGACGGCATGATCAATGTCGCCAGCCGGGTCCAGTCCGGAGTCTCCACGGCCTTCAAGGTCGCCGGGGCAGCGATGACCGCATTCGGCGTGGCGAGCATCGCGGTCGGGTCTGGGTTCGAGCACCAGATGGCTGTGGTCAGCGCCATCACCAACAAGACGGGCGAGGATCTGCAGCCGCTGATCGACAAGGCGCGGGAGTTGGGTGCCTCGACTGAATTCACCGCCACCCAGGCCGGCGAAGGGCTTGAGGCGCTCGCCCGTGCCGGTCTGTCCGCTGAGCAGTCGATGACGGCCGCAGGAGATGCCCTGCGGTTCGCTGGGGTCAACGGCGCCCAGCTTGGCGACTCGGCGAACCTGGTCGCCGCGACCATGAAGCAGTTCGGGCTGGACGCGACCCAGAGCACCCGCATCGTCGATGTGTTCTCCAAGTCGATGCGATCCTCCCTGTTGGATTTCGAGTCGATCCGAGAGGCGATGAAGTTCGCAGGCACCGCCGGCGCGTCCTTCGGCATGAGCATCGAGGAGACCACGGCCGCCGTCGCCGCGTTCCGCGACCTGGGCCTGGAGGGCTCGCTCGCAGGCACCAACTTCCGTATGTCGATGATCCAGGCCGCCAAGGGCACTGACCAGCAGGCCGCCGCCCTCAAGAAGTACGGACTCCAACTCAAGGACATCAACCCGGAGACCAACAGCTTCAACGAGATCATGGGCAAGATGGCGGACGTGGGTCTGACCGCCAGCGATGCGATCACCATCTTCGGTGCGCGGTCGGGCGCGAACATCGCCAAGCTCACCGGGGCGATCCGCACCGGGCAGATCGATCTGGTCGGCTTCACCGAGAGCATGAAGGACTCGGCGGGCACGACCGAGGACATGTGGAACACGACTGGGGAGACCGTCCAGTTCCAGGCCAAGGTGATGATCTCGGCGCTGCAGGATCTCCTGATCGAGACCTTCGACACGTTCAAGGGTCCACTGCGCGAGATGATCGCTGCGATCCCACTGGTCCTGAACGAGACCAGCGCCGCCCTCAAGTCGGAGTCGGGGGCCATCTCCAAGGTCGTCAAGGACACCCTCGGCGACATCACCACGTTCCTGCTCAACAACTCGACCGAGATCGCCAACAGCTTTGTGACAATGGTCAAGCTGACCGTCGACTTCACCGCTGCGATGTCCCCGCTGATCAAGGCGTTCATCTTCCTGTCCGGTCACGTCGAGAAGGTGCTGCTGGCGATGGGTGTGCTGTTCGTGACCACGGGTGCCATTGCGATGTCTGGCGCGGTCACGTCCCTCGGTGCCGCGTTTGGTGTTGCAGGTACAGCCGTGACGGCATTCGGTGTCACTCTCACGGTCAGCACGGGTGGCTTGTTCGCCATCGCCGCAGCCATCGCAGCCGTGGTCGCCGCCATCGCGATCTACATCGGCAAGGTCAAGGCCGCCCGCGATGAGACCGAGCTCCTCCGCGCCGCCCAGGAGCGGCTGACCGCAGAAGCCGAGCAGCTCGCCCAGGCCGAGGAGAAGCGCCTCGCCCCAGCTCTGGAGAAGCAACAGGCGGCAGCGCGCAAGGCGCTGGAGACCGACGAGTCGCTGACCGATGCCCAGCGGCGACGGCTTGAGGCTGTCCTCGCCCTATCGGTCGAGACCGCTCGCCTGCAGATCAACCAGGGCAAGTTGATCGAGTCGGGCGGGGAGTTGCTCACCGTCGAGGACTTGATCCGCAAGGGCGGCAAGGACGGGATCACGGTCATCCGGGCACAGGCCGACGCCCTGAACGAGAACGTCAAGATCCTCGACAAGCAGATCGCCGCAGCCCAAGAAGTGGCGACGGCGATGGAGGACAAGAACCAGCACACCCAGGACACGATCGCGCGCCAAGTCATCGCCAACAAGCTGGGGCGCGACGACATCCAGAACATGCAGGACGCCCAGGCCGCGATCGATCAACTCACTGCGAAGCGGACCGAGGAGAGCCGTCGAGCCGTCGCACTGCGGAACGAGATCTCGTCTGCCTCCCAGCGACTCCTGCAAGAGAACAAGCAGGTCCAACTTGAGGCGCACCAGGCCGAGAATCGGTCGATCGAGGATGTCGCCAAGACAGCGATCGAGGCCAGACAGAAGGCGGCCGAGGCCACCCAGGCGCTGATGCAAAGCCTCAGGGATGACGCGCTCAAGATCGCCGACGACGAGATCGAGCTGGCCCTCCGCGCTCGCGAGAAAAAGATCGAGGAGGTCAACAAAGCCTTCGACGAGGAGGTCAGGCTCGCCACAGAGCTGGGTGAGGAGACCCAGAAGATCGAGGAGAACCGGCGCGAGGCGCTGCAGCAGGTCAACGCCAACTTCATTGCCGAGGCAGAGAAGGAGGAGGAGGAGCACCAGGCCGAGCTGCGCCAGATCCGCATCGACGCCGAGAAGGAGGCTGGGGACATTCTCGCCGATCTGCGCGCCCAGGAGGTGTCGGTTGTCGAGGCGCTGGAGATCGACAAGTTCAACACCCTCGCCGAGCTGACCGAAGCGTCGGCCGAGACCCGAGCAGCGATCGAGGCCGAGTTCGACAAGCAGATCGCCCAGCACAAGCGCCAGACCCTGATCGCCGCGTTCGGCGACATCGGCATGGCTGCGGTCAACGCCTTCGGCATGGCCAGCGGTGCCGCCGTTGGTCTCGTCAGCTCCCTGACCGGCATGGACATCTCGCTCCGAGGGATCCTCGCGACGACCAAAGAGATCACCGCGGCCCTCATCGAGAGCGGCCAGGTAGGGCGCGGGGTCGGAGAGACCGGGAACACCAACGCGATGGTCGATCAGATGGTCGATGCCGCGATTGCATTCGTTGAGCAAGTCGCAGAGTCAGCGCCGATCATCATTGAGCGACTGGGGGAGCGGATCCCTGATCTCATTGCGTCGATCGCGGCTTCGCTTCCCGCGCTTGTTGAGGGGCTCGTCGCCGAACTGCCCCGTGTGCTCAAAGCCATCCTCGACGCCATCCCTGGCCTTGTGACCGCGCTGCTTGGTTCGATCGTCACAATCATCGACGTGATTCCTCTGCTTGTTCGCCAGCTACTCAAAGCCTTGCCCAGCATCATCACGGCGATCCTTGAGGGCATTCCCCAGATCATTCGTGCCATCGTTCGCGCGATCCCCCAGATCCTTGATGCCCTGATCGATAGCTTGCCTGCGATCATCCACGCGGTCATCGCTGGGATCCCAGGCATCGTCATGGCGCTCGTTCGAGCCGTCCCGCAGATCGTTGTCTCCGTCATCGAAGCCATCCCTCAGCTCATCGCCGCAATTCTGGGAGAGATCCCCTTCCTGATCACGACCATCATCGGCATGATCCCCAACATCATCATCGCCCTGGCCAACGCGCTGCCCGAGCTGCTCCCGGCGATCGTGATGTTGATCCCCGAGGTGGTTGTCGAGATCGTCAAGGCGCTCCCAGAGATCGTCTTCGCCCTCGTAGAAGGGATCGTCGTCGAACTGATCGGCAAGATGCCTCGGATCGTGTTCGCGCTGGTCGAGGGCATCCTTGAGTCTGTCCTTCAGATCGGCAAGGAGATCGGTAAGGCCATCGTGGCCATCATTCCCGGCATTGGCGGCAAGGACAAAAAGAACAAGAAGGGCGGTAAAGGGTTCGACTCCGATGACTCCGGGTTCATCAAGGACATCGGCGAAGCGATCGGGAGCCTGTTCAAGAAGGGCTCCTCGAGTGGGATCCAATACGTGCCCGCAACCATGCGCACCGTTCTCCACCCCGGCGAGGCTGTCCTCAACGCGGACGAGAACCGTGCCCGCATGGCTGGTGGACGCGCGGGGCCTGCACAGGCTGGCGCTGCCCTCGGTGCAGGCGCGGCGGCTGCAGGAGGAGGCTCAGGGCAACGCATCGAAGTGATGGTTGTTGCTGAGGGTCGCCTGCTTGACGCGGTACAAGTAGAGTCGATGCAACGAGGTCGGGCAACCGGCGTCAAGCGCATCATCCGTCGGGCTTCGGGAGCGAAGGTCGGATTCACCAGAGGGCGGTTCAATGCCTGGACCCCATAGGAAGGACACATGAGCATCATCGGTCAGCTTGGTTTTGGTGGGCTTCGCATCGCCGACGACGAGATCATCGTCGCCTCGGGAACGACCCCGACCTACACAACCGACACGCCCAACGCGAATACCGATCGGGCGCTGAACCACGCGAGCGCCATCGGCACCCACTCGGCGCGGCATGCCTGGACGGCCGCCAAGAGCGAGTTCTGGCTCCACTACCACTTCAAGAACCCCGCCAACAACACCAGCAACGACCTACACGTCCTCGGCTATGGAAAGTCGGGAACGCTGCTTGGTGGTGTGTCATTCGAGGACAGCACCAACAACATCACCATCCAGGTCGATGGGGTTGTCGTGGCGACCAGCGCGACACCGATCGCGAGCGCGACCTGGGAGTCGATCCACATCCACGTGATCATGGCCTCCCCGAGCGGCACCTTCGATGTGTACAAGAACGGCAACCTGGTGACCCCGGTGTTGAGCTTCAGCGGCAACACCGATCCCAACACCGACGTGACCGCCGACGAGTTTTACTGGACGATGCGGCAACTCAGTTCCCGAATTGCGAACCTGATCGCGATGGACCCCAACGACGCGACCGGGACCGTGGACGCCAACGACTTCTCGAATCCCCAGATCGCGGTATTCGTTCCTGATGCGGATAGCGTCACCTACGCGGAGTGGGCACCCGACTCCGGGAGTGTTGGGTTCTCTCGCATCAACGAGCGACCGTCGTCTGATCCCGACTATGTGGAGGCGACAGCGGTTGGCGAGCGATCGACATTCAGCCACGAACCGGCCTCGGGCATCGCCAGCGTTGTGACCAACGTGAAGTGGTCGGGGCGCATGACCCGCACGGGATCCGACGCTGGGGTGAACGTGATCCTGCGCCGCCGACACTCCGCGACCGACTACGATGAGTCGGCTGTGCCTGCCCCCGGCGCGGGCCAGGTCTCCAAGATGTGGAACGAACAGGGGGCAGGCGGGGCGTGGACCCCCACCGTTCTCGATGCCACCGAGTTCGGCGTGGTGTCCGAGACATAAGCCCAGAGGTCCTCAGTGCCCACCCAGCTAACCGCATCCAGAATCGAGGTTCTGCTCAACGCCACCAACGACGGCGAGCAGCTTGCAGCATCTCGTACCGAGGCCCTGCTCAGCCAGCAGGACGGCACCGGTCTGAATGCCTCACGCCTCGAGGTTCTCCTCCGGGGTGGGTTCCTGATGACCGCGAGCCGCATCGAGGTTCTGATGCAGCCCCTCCCGCCGGGGCCGCCTGATCCCTGCGCGGGCAAGCCTGGCAGCTACTTCATCATGCCGGATCAGCAACTCGTCGGCGAAGCCAACGTCCTGTCGGTCACCAGCGAGTCTGGACCCTACACGGGTGCCGCTGGGGCGAACACGAACAACCTGGGCAAGATGATTCCGATCCAAGCGGGTCGGTTGGGGACGGACGCCGAAGATCTGGTCTACAAGCTGGTCGCCCCAGGCGGGCGAGGCCGAGCTGAGTGGATCTGGCGTCGACAGGACGACACGGGCTCGGACTTCTTTGGGGCGAACGATCCCCGGATGTTCTACGAGTGGCACAGCCCGATCACGTCGACGGTGCCTGGATCGGACAACTGCGCGACGATCTACGCCAGCGAATTCAGGCGGCTGCTGGTCATTGGGATCGACGACACGACCGCGACCAGCACGGTGATCGTGGCGTATAGGGACGTTGACACCGATGGGTACGACGAGTGGACCACGACCAGCTTCTCCCTGACCAACAAGGTGCTCGCTGGGCATCACAATTGCCAGCTCGTCGAGCTGGCCGACAAACGCCTCGCCCTGATCGTCCGCGTGATCTCGACCGAGGACACGGCCGGGACTGACGACTTCGATGTGTACCACTCGCTCGATGGTGGTCTGACCTGGACGTTGGTCGCAGCCCAGATCGCGTTCCGCGCCGGCCTCACCGACGCCGTGGTGAGCGGGTCTCCCGGCGAGCGACCCAACAGTCGCCGCAACGCCCAGATCCGCGTGGCGGTCTCTGGGGAGCACATTCGACTGGCGTGGGTCGAGGACACGTTCGGCATCATTCGGACCCTGTACTCTGCCGACCGGGGGATCTCGTTCAAGGAGCTGTCAGGCGGGATCACGACTGGGCTGGTCCCCACCGACACCGACGACGTGAACCCGTTCGACCTCGTTGGGGTCGGCACCACTGGCCTGTTCCTCCTCATGAAGATGACCGGGGTGGCCGGCGAGGTGAACCAGCACACCGCTCGACGGGATGCGATCGGGTACACCACGGCGGTCACGACCACGACACCGGCCTCCGTCGCGGTCAGGCAGATCCTGCTCATCGACACCCCCGACTGGGTCTACAACTTCACGTGGTACGACGACCGGGCAGCGGGGATCATTGACGCCTGGATGATCCGGCGCTCGCGCCCCGAGACCGCCAACGACTTCGCTTCATGGGAAGAGAACCCCAAGATGGCAAACCAGCAAGGGACGTTGACGGTTCCCTGCCGGGTCTCGGCGCGCTGGATGGGCAACGCGATCTTCTTCTACGGCGCCCGCAAGAATGAGGGGACCGGGACCGACATCGTGGACGGCCTGGGCTACTACTGGGGCGGCTGGTCTCAGCGGTCCTTCGGCGAGTTCGGACCCTCGACCCGACTCGACTCGGCGGGGGCGAACCTCGTCCTGTTCGAGCACCTCTGGCACCAGGGTTGCGGTCGACCCGACGCCGCCGGCGCGTCCGTCTGGGTCGAGACCACGGCGGGTGGCGGCTCTGCCTCCGTGTCGATGGACTCGATGGAGCTCACCGGGGTGGGTGCCGCTGATGTCGTCCGCTACAGCAACGGTCCCCCACTCGGCGAGGACATCGGCAACCGATCGGTCACCAAGTTCTACGTCCGCCTCGACACCGGGGACAGCGTGGCGACCGCTGACAATGTTGCCGTCCGACTTCGCGGTACGGACGGCCAGGGCGGCAGTCTCGGGGTCGATGTGTCCCTCCGGGTCGCGCCAGCGGGGATCACGATCTTCGACAACACCGCCGCCTCGGTCCTGCAGGCCCTCGCGGTCCCAGGTGGGATGGACACGGGCTCGACGGGTGCCTTTTTCGAGGTCCGCTTCTCGATGCGCTTCCGGGCATCCGATCTCACGGTCAGGGCGTTGCTCGCGATCCGCAACACCCGCACCAACGTGTGGACCGTCGGGACGATCGTCGTCCTCGACAACTCGGTGGCCGTCACCAGCAGCTCCGACTTCGGGCACTTCGGCCAGGTGCAGGTCGACACGATGCGCTCCTGGTGGCGCGAGTTCTCGATCCTCTTCGGGTCCAACGGCCGAGAGCTGAGAGCCGGAAGTGTGTTTGTCAACCCCGACGATCTTCTGGGTCAGCAAACGACCGGGGTGCCGATCCACACCGAGAACGGGCTGCTGATCTCCTGGGCCGGGATCGGGGGCGCACTCAACGACGCCTTCAACGGCGAGGTCGAGCACCAGCACCCCGCCGAGGCCGTGCTCATCGACAGCCCCCGGATCGACTGGCGCTCCAGCTCGGTGGCCGCCCAGACCATGATCCTCGATGCAGATCCCGACGATGGGCTCTGCCGCTGGGACCACGACGCGATTGCCGTCTTCGGAACCAACGATCGGTTCATCACGGTCGAGTACGATGATAACGCTGCCTTCGCCAGCCCCGTCGCTGCAGGCACCATCGACACCACCGCGTTCGGCACAGGCACCCAGGCGCTGTTTGTCACCGCCGTCGAGGGTTGCACCCTGGAGACCAGCAACAACCCCATGTGGGTCGTCGGTGAGGTTGTTGGGCATTACGTCCGCATGACCTCGGGCACGGCCTCTGGGTTGACGTTCAAGGTCACTCGGCACGCCTCGCGGTTCTTGTTGCACTGCGGCGACGAGACCACCTCCCTGGCTGCGCAGGGCGTTCTCCCAGGCGACTCGTTTGTGGTCTTCGCGGATCATGGCGTGTTGGTTTACTCCTCCCCGATCAGCAACCTGCCCCAGCGGTACATGCGGCTCGGCTTCTCGGACTCTGACACGGCCGAGGACGATCACAGCCTCGGGCGTCTGGTCGTTGGTCGCCAGTTCGACATCGCCGTGCCGCTCGATTGGGCGTTCACCGATGACGAACAACCCAACATCACCCAGTACCGGACGCGGGGCGGGATCACCTGGGCCTTCCAAGAGGGGCCAGATCAGCGAACCATCATCGGTCGGATCGTCGGTGACGCTGAGCGGTGGCGGGATCGCTTCCGCTACGTGCTGCGGCAGATCGGGTACGAGAAGCGGAGCGTCGCCCTGGTCATCGACGATGAGCGTGGAGTCGAGACCGTGATCCTGGGACGGGTCAAGAGCGGATCGAGGCACGACAACGCGGCCTGGTATCGGGACGCCGATGGCAATCTCCGCAAGGCGGGGGACACCTCCCTGATGTTCACGGAAGAGACCTAATGACCAAATTGTTGAGATGGTATAATTCCCCGAAAGGAGGGGTTGTGGCCATAAAAGTCGAAATGAACGGTCGGGAGGTCTGAGTTGGGCAACCTGCAGGGCGAGATCCAGATCGCGCAATCCATCGAGCGGTGGAGTCCGCTCGACCACGCTCGACAGTCGGGCGGCCGCCTGCCTGTCTACTGGCGAGACATCCTCAACGCCGATCCGTACATGCGGAACGTGGTCATGGTCATCGAGTTGGTCTTCGGGGGCAAGGCTGGGGTCGCCCCGATCCGCATCTCGACCGAGCGGGTCCGATCGACATCTGCCCTGGCCGACACCAAGCACGACGCGCTCCCGCTGATCATGGAGGAGCCCGAATTCGCTGAGGAGTACAAGGTCGGCGAGGGGACCAGCACCGTGCGGTCGGTCGCCCTGACCCTCGACCCCAAGTTGGTGAACCCCGCCGAGCTGATCGCCCGGGGCATGATCCTGGCCGGCATCGGCGAGGTCAGCCTTGAGCCCATCGACAGGGTGTCCGACTACGATCGTCGGTACGTGATCCTGCGCGGGGACATGGGCGGCGGCGTTCGCTTCGGTGCGGTCCTCAACGAGGACGGTGATGACGACGGCACCCGAGAGGTCGTCGATGTGGAGCTGGTCGACCCGAAGGAGAGCGTGGCGACCAAGTTGCCCCCATGGGTCGTCGACGACTCGAGGTTCAGCACGGGGGTCCATCTCAGCGCCCAGGGCGAGCGGACCCCGTTGGTCGTCAACAGCTACGGCCGGATCCCCGCGGTTCGGATCACGACGACGACACCGGGCACCCAGGACTTCATTTTCGCCTGGGGCGACCTGTGGACGGTTGACACGACCACCGGAGTTATGGTCAACGGTGTCGAGGTCACCAGCGGCGATGCGACCTACGGCTGGACCCAGCTCAGCACGACCGATGAGAAGGGAGTCACCTACAGCTACATCCGGTTCACCAACGCGGCGACGGCCTGGGAGGACAACGACGCCGTCCACGTGACCACGACCGCGACCGATGACCAGCGCAACATCATCCAGGTGATCCGACACATCGTGGAGAGCTTCACCCCGCTCGGGGTCGACGGGGCCAGCGCCCAGTTGTTCTCGGACGCCGAGTCGCGCCTGCCGCTGGAGATCGTGCCCCAGATCCTCATCAACGGCGCCAGCGGCAACTCGGCGGGAAGCGCCCCCGACTGGATCGAGGGTCACCTGCTCGACTCGTACCCGATGATCACGATGGTCTGGGCGAACGGTGCCTACGGACCGATTTACACCGATTTCAGGACCGAGCCCGTCGCCCAGTGGGAGCTGGGGAAGTTCCCCCTCCTCGATCGGATCTTGCTGGTGCAGGAGATCCCGAAGACCGAGCTGTTCAACGAGTTCGTGTACCGGTTCGACTACGACCCGGTCCTCAACGTCTACCAGAAGGTGCTGGTCAGGGGTGCTGAGAACAGTGGGGTCTGCGAGTACTCCCAGACCCTCGTCGGTGAGCGACACGCCGAGGTAATCGAGTCGGTCTATGTGACCGACGAGGATGAGGCGGAGTTCGTGCTCGACTGGATGGTCGATCACATGGCGCTGCCGTCCTACCTCGTCGAGTGCGAAGCCCTCCCAAGGATCTTCCTCGAATACCGCAGGGGTGACACGATCTCCTTCTCGGCGCCCGAGTTCGGTTGGGTGAACGAGCCCGCCACCATCGAGAAGATGACCTACAAGCGCGGGCGGGTGGTCGTGGGGATCAGGGTCTGGACGCGGTTCATGAACATGCGCGGTGCTGCCGCTTCGGCCACGTAGGAGGCGCCCCAGTGCCCACAAGCAAGGATCGACCCGGAGCATGGAACGATGATGTGCTCTGGCTGCTGGCGCGAATCGCTGGGCTCACTGCGGGTCAGGGCAGGGGCACCGGATCGGCAGACATCCCGCGAGGCACTGCCGCGTCACCGGTGGCGCACTACATTCGGATCACCCCGACTGGCCTTGACAGCACCAGCGTGGTGACGCTTCAGATGCCTGCGACCACGACCAGCCAGTGGCGCCTGCTGTCAGCCCAGTGGCACCGCACAGCGGGGTCTGCGACGACCTGGGCGCCCCGTATCGGCCAGGCTGCCTCCTTTGCCAACGACGGGCCAGACGACCGGCTGGAGCTACCGTCACAAGCGTTTACAGATCCGATCCGAAAAGTCTACTGTCAGCCGATCCCGATGACTGCAGACGGCACGGGCAAACTGTATTTCAAGCCAGGGCTGAACGCTGGTGCTAACAACGATCTGGACCTGCAGTTCTGGTTCACGCAAGACTATGAGACCGAGGAAAGCACATAATGGCGCATCCTGATTTTGAAGGCTGCGATAGTACAGGCACCACGCCAGGGGATTTCCCCACGCCCGATGAGCCCAATCAGGTGCTGTATGCTGTCACCGCTGCGGCGTTCACCAAGGAGACCCCGTTAACCAGCGACGAAGCTGGCTGGCTTGTTAACGATTTCGGCCACATGATGGTCATAGGATAGCCAATGTCCGAAGCGCGGCATAGCAGGCAAACAATCGACGAGGGCATTCATATTATCCATGCCTTTGAGTATGTGAACACGACGGCGCGTGATGCCGCCACGTATAGCGCCGCAGACGAGGGCAAGGCTGCGCGGGTGGGGGCCTCGGCGCCATACGATTTCTACGTGCTCACGAACGCCACCGGCCCGGCCTGGGTGCAGATTGGGGCGGGCGGTGGCGGTGGTCAGACTGACACGGTGGCCGGCTCCAGCGGCATCACCAATGTGGGCACCAACGTGGACGCCGATCTAGCGCCCACCTATGGCACGACAGCAAGCACGATCTGCGAGGGCAACGACACACGGCTATCCGATGCGCGCACGCCGACGGCACATGCCGCCAGCCATCAGGACGGCGGAAGCGATGAGGTCGCCACCGCGACACCCGCAGCAGCGGCGATCCCGAAGGCAGACGTTAGCGGTACGCTGGACTCCTGGATCTCGGCAGCATCCGAAACGGTGGCCGGGATCATGGAGACGGCGACGGCGGCAGAGGTCGACACGGGCACCGACGCGGGGCGGGCGGTTTCGCCTTCGTCGTTGGCGGGCTCGACACTTGCGAGCGACGTGGCGACGAACAACGCCAAGGTCACGAACGCTACACATACGGGCGAGGTGACGGGCAGTGGGGCGCTCACGATCACAGCGGACGCGGTGACGAACGCCAAGCTGGCCGACGTGGCCACCGGTACGTTCAAGGGGCGCGTGACAGCCGCGACAGGCGACCCCGAGGACCTGACCGGAACGCAGGCCACAACGCTCCTGGACCCCTTTACCAGTGCGCTACAGGGCGTTGTGCCGGGCAGTGGCGGAGGCACCGCAAACTTTCTGCGTGCCGATGGCACATGGACAGCCCCACCGGGCGGAGGTGGCGGCGAGGCCAACACTGCCAGCAACGTCAACACGGCTGGCGTTGGTGTGTTCAAACAGAAGACCGGGGTTGACCTGGAGTTTCGCGGTGTCAAGGCAGCGAGTGCCAAGGCCACCGTGGTGCTGGACGCGGGCACCAACGAAATCCGCGTGGACGTGGCAGACGCCAGCGCTACCCAGGCAGGCGCGATCGAGATCGCCGACCAGGCCGAGGTGGATACCGGCACCGATACGACCCGCGCGATCGTGCCATCGACCCTGGCAGGATCTGCGCTGGCTGCGGATGTGGCCACCAACACGGCGAAGGTGAGCAACGCGACGCACACGGGCGACGTAACAGGGGCCACAGCGCTCACCATCGCTGCCAATGCCGTCACCCTGGCCAAGATGGCGACACTGGCCACAGCGCGCTTCCTGGGGCGCGTGACGGCTGGCGTGGGCGACCCGGAGGCGATGACCGGCACGCAGGCCACGACGCTGCTGGATCAATTCACATCGGTACTGCAGGGGCTAGTCCCTGGCAGCGGTGGAGGCACGGCGAACTTCCTCCGCGCCGATGGCGCCTGGGCGGCGCCACCCGGCGCAGGCGGCATCACTGGCCCAGGCTCATCGGTTGACCGTGGGCGGGTGGTCTGGAATGGCACTGGTGGCACCGCAATAGACGACACTGGGCTGCGCGCCTATGGCGCCAGCGCGACAGACCCGGTGAGCCCCGTACCAGCAGATGGCGACACCTACCGAAACACGGCGTTGGATATGCAAATGTACTACGACGGAGCGCGCACGAAATGGCTGTCATCCAGCGCGGAGCAGATAGCCTTCGGGCGCGCCGGCAACGTTGGTGCAGGCGCCTACTATCGCGGCATCGACCGGCGCTCATTCTCGGCCTCGAAGGGGCGCGATGCCGAGCACAATGGCACCGTGGTCGCTATTTCGTACACGCGCAACGACACCGACGCCGCCACGTTTGAGGTGACTGCTGCCGGGGCGGCAATCGCTACGCTCGCCAGTTCAGCCACGAGCGGTTCAAGTTCGGCGTTGAATGGGGACTTTGCGCAGGGCCAAGTGCTGGGAGCACGGAATCAGAGCGGAGGCAATACAACGTCACAGGTTATGGGCTGGGCGACTATCAGGTGGCGCGCATGAGTACGGTGATCGCCAAGAATCAAACTGCGTCAGCGCTGCCGCTCGATCAGCTGCCGGTGCCAGACAACGAGATCCCGGCAAGCGGGCAGGTCACGCTGACTGATTTCGCTTCGGTATCAGAGATCCAAGAAGACGCCGAGTTGGCCGCGCATATTGCGGCAGCGGACGCGATTTTGAATATCGACGGCACCGATTTATCGGCGGCCGATTCTGCCGCTTGGGCGGTGCCGCTGACCGTTGCATCCACTGCCGAGGTTGACACCGGGGCCGAGGGTAGTAAGGCTGTTTCGCCCGCTGCGCTTGCGGGGTCTGCCTTGGCGATCGCCGTGACGGCAAACACCGCCAAGGTGTCGGCCGCTGGGTCTGTCACTACGCATAGTGACGTAACAAGCGCGGGCAGTGGGGCGATCATAACTTCGGGCGAACGAAGCGCGATCTCAACGAACAGCGCCAAGGTGTCGGCTGACGGCTCGGTAACGACTCACAATGATGTCACCGATGCCGGATCTGGCGCGATCATAACCAGCGGCGAGCGCACAAAACTGTCCGGCATCGAGACCGGCGCAGACGTGACCGATGCCGCCAATGTTGCCGGGGCTGGCGCCGTTATGGCGAGCCTCGCCGATGTCAAAGGTGACATCCTTGTGGCGACCGCTGACGACACGGTGGCGCGTTTGGCGGTTGGCACTGATACCTACGTCCTGACTGCTGACAGCAGCGAAGCGAGCGGGCTGAAGTGGGCCGCTGGCGGTGGCGGCGGAACGACCGCAAAAATGGCGTGCTGTCCCTACGGGGCAAAGTCAGACAGCACCGGCAAGTTCCTGATTGCCAACGGAAAATCGACCGATGCCGACGATTCAAGCAAGCCGAAGACCCGGCACGCGGCTCCGTTGGCTGGGACACTGATCGCCCTGGTATACCAGACCAAAGAGGGCACAACCGATACACAAATGAAGGTCCATAAGAACGGCGCCTCGGCGCAGACGGTGACGCTGGACAACATCAACGCCACCTTCGGCGGGGCCGAGACGTTGAGCATTTCAGTGGTGGCTGGCGACAAGCTGGAAATCGAGTACGACGCCGACGACAAGCCTGGAGAATGCACCATGTATTTCGTATTAGAGTACAGCTTATGATCGCTGGGATTGTCAAGATTGGACCAGGCATTATCGCGCTGGAAGAGTTCCGGGTTGCCTCGACTCCAGCTGTGGCTGTGGCTGCATTCTGCAGCGAGCATGCCCCGCCATTGACTGAGGCTGACTATCTCGGCATTGACACGGGCTGGACCGTGATCCCCGATGCTGCCGATGGCTACGTGTGGGCGTGGGATTTCGGCACCTCGGCGCTCGTGCAGATGCGATCACCAGCGTACGAGTACCGCTTGTCGGTGCAAGTGCTTGGCCAGCCCTGGCTCGTTTCGAGCACCACCTGGGAGACAGTGGGCGCGGTCACTCTTGACCCGTCACCGCATGGCGACGTGACCAAGATGGCAGCCTCCCTGGCAGGCGAGGCGCTGATCACGGGCGCCGCCGAGATCCGCGTGGTCGAGGTGGACGCGTTTGGTGCAGTTGTCAACATGATGCCGACTCCGCTTCCGTTGCCCGATTCAGGTGGAGGGTACGACTATTGGCAGGCGATTACCACCGTACCTCCCCGGGCGGGCCACAATCGGTATGAGGTGCAGGCGCGGGTAGACTCACTCGGGAATACCGCGAGCGTACGTTTCACCTCGATGGCTTTGGTGATCGACGGATAGACCGGGCGGCGTCGAGTTGGCGCCGTTCCCATGCGTCTAGATCGAGCGCGTCCAGCCAGGTGCCATGCACTACGGCTGTGCCGCCGGGGCCGGCGATGTACACCCGCACCTCACCCTTGGTCGTGTGGTCCGCCCAGATGTCCCACGACCCGCCGAAGCGCTCAGATAATCGGTGGGCGAAGGTATCATCACGAGCGACCGGTGAAGGCCGCCCGTGGATTAGCGTGCGTGTAAGGTCGGCGATCATATTAAGGCAAGCCACCAGGCCACGCAGCGGGAAGCGCTCCCCAGTAGTCATCGGTTGGTATCGTGATCCGCAGTGCGCCATCGGCCAAGATCTCGTAAGGCGGCCCTCCGATGGCCAAGACCTCGTCTAGGTCGGTATCAAGGCAGGGCGCCGCCATTGCGAGCCCAGTCAATAGTGTGATCATGGTGTCTTCTCTCTCTCATTGTGCCCTTTTGGGCGTGGTTAAGGCTAGGGTGGAGGGCTCGACATCGGCCAAAAGAAATGTCCGATCAAGACGCCGATCCCGATCAGGACGAACCAGGATCGCGACCCCCAGGCGTGTATGGCGGCTGAGATGGTGTTCGCGGGGATATGGTCGGTCGCCAGGGCGATATCCCAGATCAACAGGGCGACAGCTAGGGCGAGCAAGATCAGCGCGGTCCGGTCGGTCGGGCTCATGATAGCGGCCCATAATAATGGGCGGCGGCGGCGAGGATCCCGGCGACCACCGTCCCAATGGTCGCAACGACTCGCCCGCGAAACCGCCACCGAGCAGCGGTCACGATCGAATCTTCCGTCAGCTGTGCCTGCCCGAGGTCGTCTTCGTTTCTCATTTGAATTACCTAATGTGATTGTCTGGCCTGTAGTATTGCAGGGACTATGCCACCGAAAACGGAGCTTGCTTCGTCGTCGTTTTGCGTTGGCGC
>SPKZ01005042.1_pt1 | contig 47155 bp, 40 predicted proteins | sample 2456571 | NCBI WGS metagenome assembly SPKZ01 (sample SAMN11192286, study PRJNA482655) | marine metagenome | biome: ENVO:00000447; feature: ENVO:00000244|ENVO:00000211|ENVO:00000569|ENVO:00002023; material: ENVO:00002151; isolation source: ocean water from marine abyssalpelagic zone ...
CTTGCCGCCGGTTGCGCCGTACAAACAGGTGTTACCGATAATGGCCGTTTCCTGAGACGCATATTCACTGTCCGCCGGCGGATAAATCACGAGCTTACCGCCGGCCATACCCTTGCCCACGTAGTCATTGGAGTCACCCTCCAGGTACATGTGCAGGCCTCCGGCGTTCCACACACCGAAGCTCTGGCCGGCGGTGCCCTTTAGTCGCAGCACCAGCGGTGATTTGTCCATGCCGGTATTGCCGTGCCGGCGGGCTATCTCGCCGGATAAGCGCGCACCAATTGAGCGGTCGCAGTTCGTTACGTCAAAGGCGAACTCACCGCCGCTGGCGGCCTCGATCGCCGGCAGCGTGGCGGCGACCATTTCTTCGGCCTTTTCGCCCTTATCGAATGGATCATTAGAGGAAACCTGGCAGAACTCGGGCTGGTCAGCCATTTCAGGATGCTTGTAGAGAATCGGAGCTAGGTCCAATTGCTGCTGCTTGTCGGTTGCCCCGGGTAGGCGCTGCAAGAGATCAGTGCGGCCGATCAATTCCTCCAGCGAACGCACACCCAGGCGCGCCAGCCATTCACGGGTCTCTTCCGCGACAAACGTGAAGAAGTTTACGACCATGTCGACCGTACCGTTGAAGTGATCGTCTCGTAGCGCCTGATTTTGCGTGGCTACGCCTGTGGCGCAGTTATTCAGGTGGCAGATACGCAGATACTTACAACCCAGGGCGACCATGGGCGCTGTGCCAAAGCCGAAGCTCTCGGCGCCCAGAATCGCCGCTTTGATGACATCCAGGCCGGTTTTCAAACCACCGTCAGCCTGCAGCCGAATCGCGCCGCGCAAGCTGTTGCCGCGCAAGGTTTGCTGCACCTCAGCCAGACCCAGCTCCCAGGGCGACCCTGCATAGCGAATTGACGTCAGTGGGCTGGCAGCCGTACCGCCGTCGTAGCCAGAAATCGTAATCAGGTCGGCGTATGCCTTGGCGACACCGGCGGCAATAGTGCCCACGCCAGGCTCAGACACCAGCTTCACGGAGACAAGCGCCTGTGGATTAACCTGCTTTAAATCGAAGATGAGCTGAGCCAGATCTTCGATAGAGTAAATATCATGGTGCGGCGGCGGTGAAATCAAAGTGACACCGGGCACTGAGTAACGCAGCTCGGCAATCAGCTCATTGACCTTCCCACCGGGCAACTGGCCGCCTTCGCCGGGCTTGGCACCCTGGGCAACCTTGATCTGGAGAACCTCTGCATTCACCAAATAGTGCGGCGTCACACCAAAACGGCCCGAGGCAATCTGCTTGATCTTTGAGACTCGCTCGGTGCCGAACCGGCGTGGATCTTCACCACCTTCACCCGAGTTGGAGCGCGCGCCCACGCGGTTCATCGCCGCAGCAAGGGCCTCATGCGCTTCCGGGCTCAGGGCGCCGAGGGACATTCCGGCGGAATCGAAGCGACGCATGATCGCCTCTACCGGCTCTACCTCGTCCAAGGCAACGGGCTGCTCTGCCTCTACGGGCATTAACAGATCCCTGAGCGCGGCAGCGGGCCGATCGTTAACCAGTTTTGCGTACTGCCTGTAGACCGCGGTGTCGCCACTGGCGACGGCTTGCTGCAGCGTCGTCACGACGTCGGGGTTGAATGCATGGTACTCCTGGCCGTGCACGTACTTGAGCAAACCGCCCTGGGTCAGGGGCTTGCGCAGTGACCAGGCTGTGCGCGCCAATTTCTGCTGATCGCGCTCTAACTCGGTAAAGCCCGCGCCCTGTATACGCGAGGCCACGCCGCGGAAGGCCAGATCTACCACATCGGTAGCAAGGCCCACAGCCTCAAACAATTGCGCGCCACGGTAAGAGCTCACCGCTGAGATGCCCATCTTGGACATGATCTTCAGCAGCCCCTTGTTGACGCCTTTACGATAGTTTTTGTAGCAGGCACTGGGCTCGCCCAGCAGCTCACCGCTGCGAATCAAATCTTCCAGTACACTGTAGGCCAGATACGGATACACTGCCGTGGCACCAAAGCCCAGCAAACAGGCGATCTGGTGAGAATCTCTCGCGCTGGCAGTTTCTATCACCAAGTTCGCGTCGCAGCGAAGCCCCTGGGCAATCAGATGATGGTGCACTGCCCCGGTTGCCAACAGGGAATGGATCGGCAGGCGTTCGGGTGTGATACCGCGGTCCGACAGCACCAAAATAGTGGCACCTTCGCGCACAGCCTGTGCAGCACTTTCCGCGGTGGCTTGCACTGCGCTCTTAAGATCGGTCTCTGCCGGGTTATAGCTGGCGTCGATGTCGCGAACCTTAAAGCCAGGACGCTCCATGCGCAGCAACGTGTTGAACTTGCCCTGGGACAGCACCGGCGAGGTGAGGATCACACGATCTGCGTGCTCCGGCCCCTCATGAAACAGGTTCTTCTCTCCCCCAAGGTCCGTCTCCAATGACATGACGATGGTTTCGCGCAGCGGGTCTATCGGCGGGTTGGTGACTTGGGCAAACTTCTGGCGGAAGTAGTCATATAGGGAGCGTTCATGACGGGACAACACGGCCATGGGGGTATCGTCACCCATGGAGCCCACGGCCTCATTGCCGGACTCGGCAAGCGGCCTGAGGACCTGGTCACGCTCTTCAAAGCTCACCTGGAACATCTTTTGGAAGGCATCGATCTTATCGGGCTCTATCCCCGGCGCTTCCTCACCGCCAAAAGTCCCCTCAATGCGGGTGGCTTTCTCGCGTAACCAGCGCTTATACGGGTGACGGCTTTTCAGGCGCTGGTCGATATCCTCGGTTTGCAGCAGCTCACCCGTGTGAGTGTCTACCATCAATATCTGACCGGGGCCCACTCGACCCTTTGCGACAACATCGGCATTGCGATAACCGTGGGTGCCGACTTCTGAGGCCAGGGTAATGAAGCCGTCCTTGGTTTTTACCCACCGTGCCGGGCGCAAACCATTGCGATCAAGCAGGCATGCCGCGTAACGGCCATCAGTAAGGACGATACCCGCAGGACCATCCCATGGCTCCATGTGCATGGAGTGGTATTCGTAGAAAGCCTTCAGGTCCGCATCCATAGACTCGTGGTTCTGCCACGCGGGCGGAATCAGCATGCGCAAGGCCCGCGGCATATCAACGCCGCCGGTCAGTAGCACATCCAGCATGTTGTCCAGGCTTGAGGAATCCGAGCCGCTGCGGTTCACCAGTGGTGAGATGCCTTGAATATCGGGCAGCCGCTCAGTCTCGAAACAGGCAGTACGGGCTTCGGCCCAGTTCCGGTTACCTTCGATGGTGTTGATCTCACCATTGTGGGCCAACAGTCTGAAGGGCTGCGCCAGCGGCCATTTCGGCATGGTGTTGGTAGAGAAGCGCTGGTGGAACACACAAATGGCGGTGGTCAGACGCTCATCGCCCAGGTCCAGATAAAAACGTGGCAGGTCCACGGGCATGACCAGGCCCTTATAGGCGATGACCCTGGCCGACAAACTGCAGATATAGAATTCCGCGTCGTGCTCGCAAGCGATCTCGGCCTTGCGACGGGCAACAAACAGGCGCGTGGACAGTTCTACATCACTGAGGCCTTCCGCGTCGATGAACAGCTGTTCAATCTGCGGCAACGTAGACAGCGCAATCTCACCGCAAACATCCTTTTGTGTAGGCACTTCGCGCCAGCCCACCACCGCCAGCCCCTGGTCACGTATGGCCGTTTCCATAGCGGCACGCGCAGCGGCCGCTTTTTCAGCATCTGTACTGAGAAAGATTTGACCGACGGCAAAATTGTCACTCAGCGTGACACCGAAGCACTCATCCGCGAGGGTTCGCATAAACGGGCCTGGCATCTGCATCAGCAGGCCACAGCCATCACCAGTACGACCATCGGCGGCGATACCACCCCGGTGGGTCATACAGGTTAGGGATTCGATAGCGGTCTGCAGCAGCCTATGGCTGGCGTCACCGGATGTGTGCGCAATCAGACCGAAGCCACAATTGTCACGCACATCTTCAGGTCGATACAGGCCTGCACTCATAACACGTCCAGAAAGGTAATTAAAACAGCAAGTTACAGCGATGGCCCTTGCGCCAGAGTTCAGCCCGGGCGGAAGGGGGTAGCTATTCTACACAGATGCCCATAGAGCGACAAACGGGCAATTGAGCGGTATTGAGACGCCGCCAAGGGCTCAACCAGAGCCGCTTATCAGGGCTGTCAGTTCCGCCGTGGAGACATCATCGACAACCTCCGCATTTCCGATATCGCGGCACAAAATCAGGCGTAATTGGCCGTCGATCACTTTTTTATCGCGCCCCATAAGCTCTATAAATTCAGCGCTGGACATATCGTCCGGGGCCGCGGTGGGAAGCCCCGCCATTTGCAGCAGCGAGACCAAGGTGCTGACTTCGGCCGGCTCTATCCAGCCGCGCTGGGCCGACAGCGATAGCGCCATCACCATACCAGCAGCCACTGCTTCCCCGTGCAGCCACTGCCCGTAGCCCTGCCGGGTCTCAATCGCGTGCCCGAACGTGTGCCCGAGGTTGAGGATTGCCCGCAGACCACCCTCGCGCTCATCCCGAGCCACCACGTCGGCCTTGATCGCGCAGCTGCGCTCGACGGCATAGGCCAGCGCCTGTTCGTCACGAGCCAGAAGCACCGACATATTGGCCTTGAGCCACGCATAAAACGGGGCATCAACGATCAAACCGTACTTGATTACCTCCGCCAGCCCTGCCGCAAATTCCCGATCTGGCAACGTTCGCAATGTGCCCAGGTCAATGAACACCGCCCGTGGCTGGTAAAAGGCGCCGATCATGTTCTTGCCCAGCGGGTGGTTTACTGCCGTTTTGCCACCCACCGAGGAATCTACCTGGGCTAGCAGGGTTGTCGGCACCTGGAGGAAGTCCACGCCCCGCTGGTAACACGCCGCCGCAAAGCCTGTGATGTCGCCAACTACGCCGCCACCCAGTGCAACAAACGTCGTACTGCGGTTATGGCCATCAGCCATGACCCGATCAAAAATAGTGTTCAACGACTCGAGTGTCTTGTACTGCTCGCCGTCGGGCAGCTCGAGCAGGGTAAACCGCTGCTGTTCACCCAGCGCCTCAGTCAGGGCTTGGGCATACAAGGGTGCAACCGTCTCGTTGCTGATCAGCACCAGCTGCCGACCCGCAAGGTGTTGGCGCAGCAGTGTCGCATCAGCCAGCAGGTCGCGACCGATGTAAATGGGATAGCTGCGTTCACTGAGCTCAACGTTCAGGGTGTGCATCACTTCAGACATGGCGGAGTCGACGTTAAATGGGCCGCACATGGTAGCGCGGCTGGAACGTACGGGGTAGTTGCCTTAGCGCAGCTCGCTCATCAGGCGCTTGGCGACTGCGCGCGGCGCACAGCCATCGGTGTCAATTACGTGGTCCGCAATCTCGCGATACAGCGGGTCTCGAATGGCCATTAAATCCGCCAGTACCTTGCCAGGGTCGTCGGTTTGCAGCAGCGGGCGGTTACGGTCATTGCGTGTGCGCCGTGTTTGCTCTGCCACCGTCGCGTGCAGATAAATCACAAACCCGCGGGAGGCCAGCGCGCTGCGATTTTCCTCCCGTAAGATCACTCCGCCGCCCGTCGCCAGTACAACGCGGTCCCACTGGGTCATCTCTTCCACGACCTGTTGTTCGCGATCGCGAAAGCCCTGCTCGCCCTCGACATCAAAAATCCAGGGAATGTCAGCACCCGTGCGCGCTTCTATCTCGGTGTCGGTATCAGCGAATTGGAGTTGCAACTGCTGGGCTAGGTACTTGCCGATGGTGCTTTTGCCGGCCCCCATGGGGCCGACAAGAAACACTTTCTGAAGCTGGGGCATTAGTGAATGGCTGAAACCTAGTCGAGCAGGGTGTCCGCGAGGATGCGCGGCGTGATGAAGATCAGCGTCTCGGTCTTGGTCAGGTCACGCGCCTCGTTGCGGAAGAATGCGCCGATGTAGGGCAGGTCTCCGAAGAAGGGGACCTTGGTAATCCGCTCAATGTCTTCCGTGCGGAAAACACCGCCCAGTACAACGGTTTCGCCATTGCCCACCAGCACCTGTGTGGTCAGCTCGGTCGTATCAATCGAGGGAATGAAACCACCCTGACCACTGGGCACCAAATCGCCCACCGAGTCCTGGGTAATGATCAGGTCCAGCAGGATACGGTCGTCGGGCGTGATGTTGGGTGTCACGTCCAGCTGAAGCACCGCTTCCTTAAACTCAGTGGTATTCTGTCCACTCAGGGAGCCCTGCTGGAAGGGTACCTCGGTACCTGACTTGATGGTTGCCTGCTGCTTGTCGCCGGTAATAACCTTCGGCTGCGAGACCACCTCACCGTTGCCATCGGCTTCCAGCGCGGACAGCTCAGCCGTGAGAAATAAGTCTTCTGATGTAAAGCCTACCGCAAAGCCACTGGTTCCTGTCGATACACCCAGATCTACCAACAACGCGCCGGGGTAGTCCAGGCTGGGCGTTGTGCCTGCGATGATGTCTTCATTCAAACCCACTACGTTTGGAGAGTCGCCCGATACAGAAAGAACATTGGAATTCAGGTTTTCATCAATAAAACCACCACCCCACTGAATCCCCAACTCACGGTCGAAGTCAGACTGTGCAATCACAATCCTCGCCTCGATCATGACCTGACGGATAGGGATATCCACCTGCTCAATCAGGGCGCGTATCTCGGCCAATTTGTCCGCTGTTTCGGTCAGGATGATGGAGTTTGTGCGGCTGTCCACAATCACCGAACCGCGCTCGCTGATCAAAGTACCGCCGTCTTCAGAGCCGGCAGAGAACAAACCAACCACTTCACCAGCGTTTGCATAGCGGATGCGGATAAACTCAGACTGCAGCGGTGCCAGCTCGGCGATCTGGCGATTGGCTTCAATCTCCTGGCGCTCACGCTCTGCGATCTCGGCAGCCGGGGCCACCATCAACACATTACCCACTTGGCGCTTATCCAGGCCTTTGGTCTTTAGCACCAGATCCAGTGCCTGGTCCCAGGGCACATTCTGCAAACGAAGGGTAATGCGGCCGGATACCGTGTCAGAAGCCACCAGGTTCAGTTCGGTAAAGTCAGCAATCAGCTGCAGTACCGCGCGAACCTCGATGTCCTGGAAGTTCAGCGAGATACGTTCACCCACGTAGGTAAACTCATTGCGACGCTCTTCGGCTTCCCGGGCACTGAGGGGTTTCACACTGAGCACATACTGATCATCGGTCTGGTAGGCCAGGTAATCGTATTCACCCGAGGCCTTGAGCTTCAGAGTAGCGCCCCGCTCTGTTGTGTTTACATCCACAGATTGCACGGGGGTCGCGAAGTCGGTCACGTCGTAGCGACGCAGCAGGCGCTCAGGCACAGTAGTGTCCAGGAACTGGACCGTCACATCGCCCGCCTCGCTAAAGACATTCACATCCACGGAGGGGTCAGTCAGCTGCAGAGTCAGGCGGCCTTCGCCGTCTCCCGTGCGCTGGAATTGGAGGTCAGTGATTTCCGATCTAACATCGATCACGTCTTCGACTTCCGTCGCGACTCGTGTGGGATCAGCCGATGCCTTCACATACTCTTCGCTTGCATCCTGGCCAACAATAAGAAACATGCTGTTGCCTTCCACGCGAGTCTCGTAAGGCACCAGCTTCACCAGGTTCATCACCAGCCGGGTGCGATCGCCGGACTCCAGCACCATTACACCCGTGGCATTGCCGTAGGGCAACGAGTAGCGCTTCTGCTCCAATTCACTGATGGTGTTCGGGAAATCGATGGCGATACGAGCCGGCTTTTCAATGGTGTACGAGCGCAGATCTGAAGGCGGAGTCTCATTGAAGTCCAGCCGCACTTCAAACTTGCTGCCCGGGCGCGAGCTGAACTCGATATCGGTGACCGCCGGTGCCGCAGAGGACGCCACCGTCGCCAGCGACAGCGCCAGGGCCGCGCCCACTTGCTGCAGTTTACGTAACATCGAATTCCCTGCCCTGTTCACGCCAGTTGCCCCCAGATTTCCTGTTATTCTTTCCATGGCTGTCACCAAACCGGCCTCAAATGCCGCTTAATTCTATTGTGCGAGGACGCTCTACCCATCCATCTTCGGTACCGTCACTCACAATTTCCACGACTGCGACATAGGTGTCTGTCATCTCAATGATCTTGCCGTGATTCCTGCCCAGGTAATTGCCCAGCGATACGCGATGGATGCCGCCTTGCGGGTCGCGTATCAGTGTCCAGTCACCCTGTCCGCGCTGCAATGTCCCCACCATTGCCAGCGAGTCGAAGGTGAACTGCTCCAGGAATTCTTTGGGCCGGTTATCATCCGGTTTTACTGCACTGATCGCCTGTAATTGGGTGATCTCGCGCACTTCGATAGGCCGGTCGAAGGGGCTGCGCATCTGCGTAGCCGCATAGGCAAATGCCTCATAGGCCTTAAATGTGGGAATAGGCTCGATAATGCCGCCTGGGCGCGCGCGCTTTTCTGCCATGAATGCATCGAGGTCGGAAAAGTCACGCGAGGTACAGGCCGTAAGCGCCGATACACAGGCCGCCGCCAACAGGAGTTTTGATCTCGTCATCATCACCGTGATCACCCCTCATCCTTGTAGCGGTAAGTCTTGGCCGTGATGCTCATGCCTAATTGATTCGTGTTCGCACCGGGCGCACTGATAGAAAAGTTATGCAGCGTCACGATGCGGGGCAGGCCTGCCATGCCACTGACGAAGGCGCCCAGGTCGTGGTAGGAGCCTACCGCCTGAATCGCGATCGGCAATTCGACATAAAACTCTCTGGATTGCTCTGGTTGCAAATCAATGGAGCCGATCTCCAGACCATTGAGCAAGCCCTTGTTGGTAATGTCCTCCAGCAGTCCGGGCACTTCGGTGTCGCTAGGCAGCTGACTGACCAGTGCGCCGAAGGACTCTTCCATTTCCTTCATCTGCTGACGGTAGGCATCCAGATTCGCTGCTTGGAAGGCCTTGCTCTCGAACTCTTCGCGCAGCTTGACCTCTTCGGCTTCCACCCGCTGCAGCTGCAGCTGAAGGTCTTCAACATGGTAGTAGTAGCCACCGGCGATCACACCTGCCAGCAACAACACGCAGAGGATGAATTTAACGGGGCCGGGCCAGCTGCCAATGTTCTCAAAGTTGAGATCATTGATATCCAGCTCATTCAGGGAGCGTAACGAATCTTGTAAAGCCATTGCTTAGCCCCCCGTCCCTTCTTCCGCCTGCGGAAGCTGTACCTGCACAGTCAGGTTGAATGTCGTTGCCTGGTCACCGTACGTCGGTGCGGCGCTGACCCTGTCCAGATTGGGATTCTGCAGCCAGTCGGACGCGTCCAGGCGGCGCATCAGGCTGGAAACCCGGTTATTTGATTCAGCCACACCATTAATAGTGATGGTCTTCTCGTCACTGGAGAGACTGGTGTAAAAGACACCATCGGGGATGGTGCGCACAAGTTGGTCCAGCACGCGCACGATAATCGGACGGTTGCCCTGCAACTCCTGAATGACCCGCATACGCTCGATCAGCTGGTTGCGCTTTTTCTGAAGGTCGCGAATCTCCGCCACCATCTTGTCCAGCTCTCGGATATTGGTCTTGAGGTACTCGTTACGCGCGTTCTGGTTATCGATCTGGCTGTTAACGACGCGGTCTGCCAGTAAAACCAGGCCCGCCCCCAGAGATACAACCAAGGCGAGGATGGTCAGAAACTCTTTCTTCTGCTCCTGGCGCCGTTCGTCGCGCCAGGGCAGCAGGTTAATGTGTGCCATTAGTCAAAGCTCCTCATCGCCAGGCCACAGGCAATCATCATGGCCGGCGCATCTGAAGACAGCGCCACCGCATTGACCCGGGAAGAGATTGTCATTTCGGCAAAGGGGTTGGCCACAGCGGCCGGCGTACCCAGTTTTTCCTGCACCAGTTCCGGCAGGCCTTCCATGGAAGCCACACCGCCGGCGAGGACGATGTAGTCCACGTCGTTGTACTGGCTGGATGAGAAGAAGAACTGCAGCGAGCGCGCCACTTGCTGGACAACCGCGTCTTTGAAGGGCTCCAACACCTCTGGCTCGTAGTCGTCAGGAAGACCACCCTGTTTTTTCGCAAGACCCGCCTCTTCCATAGGCAGGCCGTATCGACGCATGATCTCGTCCGTTAACTGCTTACCGCCGAACAGCTGCTCACGGGTATATATGGTCTGCCCGTTGTTCAGCACGCTGAGGGTGGTCATGGTGGCGCCAATATCAACCACAGCGACTGTGGCGCTATCGTCCAACCCCAATTGGGATTGCACCAATGTATAAGCGCGCTCCATGGCGTAGGCTTCGACGTCCATGATCTTGGCGGTGAGTTCGGCCCCTTCGATGGACTCCACGCGAGAATCGATGGTCTCCCGCCGGCATGCCGCCAACAGGACCTCTACCTGGCCTTCGCGGTCGGGGGAAGGTCCCTGTACCTCAAAGTCGATAGCAACCTCGTCCAGGGGATAGGGTATGTACTGATCGGCCTCCAGCGTCAGCTGGGTTTCCGTATCGTCATCGGACAGGCCCTCAGGCATATCGATGATCTTGGTAATCACGGATGAACCGGCCACCGCGGCGGCTGCGGTTTTCAGCTTGCTGCGTGACTGGGCAACCACACTGCGAACGGCGTTAGCTACTCCATCAATGTCGTTGACGTTCTTCTCAATCACCGCATCCTGAGGCAAAGAGCTCACGGCATAGCTCTCCACCCGATAGCGATCGCCCGAGTAGCTTAGCTCCAGCAACTTCACGGTCGTGGAGCTGATATCTAGCCCCAGCACCGGCGTTGTCTTTCTTTTCCCCAAAATACCGAGCAATGTATTTTCCTTTATGTATCACCAAGTTAGGTTTTTTTTATGCACCGATACATTAATAGTAAGGTATAGCACAGGCATTTATGCAATCAAAAGTTAAAAAAAGCATATAATTACCAAACGCAGCGCCCCCTGCCTTGTTCAAGGTAATACAAGCCACTGTTTTGTAAAGGGATAACTTGAGATTCCTACGATTTGTTCTGATTAGCGCCCTTCTGGGTACCCTTGGCGGACTCTGGGGGTTGGCCGGCATCTATTTGTACCTCAGCCCCAACCTGCCGGACGTTGAAACACTGCGAGATGTGCGCCTGCAGACGCCCATGCGGGTTTACACCCGGGAGGGCGATCTGATCGGCCAGTTTGGCGAGCAAAAGCGCACGCCGCTGCCCTTTGATGAGATACCCCCGGCGTTCATCGAGGCGCTGCTGGCGGCTGAGGATGACAACTTTTTCTATCATCGCGGCGTCGACTTCATGGGCCTGGCCCGCGCGGTGTCAGAGCTGGTACTCACCGGCCAGAAGGGCTCAGGGGGCAGTACGCTCACCATGCAGGTGGCGCGCAACTATTTCCTGTCGCTTGAGCGCACCTTTATGCGCAAGTTCAACGAGATTCTGCTGGCGATCGAAATCGAACGTGCACTGGATAAGCAGGAAATCTTTGAGCTCTACTTCAACCGTGTATTCCTGGGGCACAGGGCCTACGGCTTCGAGGCGGCATCCCAGGTCTACTACGGCAAATCGATCAGCGAGCTGAATCTGGCCCAGTACGCCATGCTGGCGGGAATTCCCAAGGCACCCTCGCGCAATAATCCGATCAGCGGGCCTGAAGCGGGCATGGAGCGTCGCAACTGGATTCTCGGGCGGATGCTGACTCTGGGCTATATCGATCAAGCGACCTACAACACCGCATCCACCGAGCCGGTAACTGCCACACACCACGGCGCTCAGCTCGCGTTTTCGGCCCATTACGCGGCGGAAATGGCACGCCAGGAGATGCTGCAGCTTTATGGTATCGCCGCTTATAACGACGGCTACCACGTCTACACCACCATCAGCAGCGACCTGCAGCAGGTGGCTCAACGAGCGGTGATTGACGGGCTGATTACCTACGACAAACGCCATGGATTCCGTGGACCCGAGCGGCAGCTGCCGCCAGCAGACCCAAATGTCCCTGCGCCGAGCCGACCCGACTGGGAGCAAGCCCTGACAGAGATGCCGGTGATCGCGGGGCTACCGCCGGCGATCGTGACTGCTGTTTACGATGATGCGGTTGCTGTGCTGTTAAAGGATGGCAGTGAGCAGGAGATTTACTGGGAGAATGGGTTGCGCCAGGCCAGTCGCTACCGCACAGAGAACTCTCGCGGCGCGGCCCCCAAAGCACCAGCCGATGTTGTCGCCGTCGGTGACCTGATTCGCGTGACGCGCAATGACGAGGATGAGTGGGAACTGGCCCAAGTGCCGGCGGCGCAGGCGGCGCTGGTCTCGCTAGACCCCTCAAACGGTGCCATTCGCAGTATCGTTGGCGGCATGGGCTTTGAGCTCAGCAAGTTCAACCGCGCGATTCAGGCGCAGCGCCAGCCGGGCTCCAACTTCAAACCTTTCCTTTATGCCGCCGCTTTGGATGCGGGCTTCACGGCAGCCAGCATCATCAATGATGCCCCCGTGGTGATGGAGGACACCTCCCTCGAGGAAACCTGGCGACCGGAAAATGACGGTGGCACCTTTAACGGGCCAACCCGGCTGCGCTGGGCACTCACCAAGTCCCGCAACCTGGTCTCGATTCGCCTGCTGCAACAACTGGGCATTCCCGCGCTCATTAGCTATGTGGATCAGCTGGGCTTTAACACTGCAGAGTTTTCTCCCAACCTGTCTTTGGCACTGGGCACCCATGCAATGACGCCGCTGGAAGTCGCCACAGGTTACGCGGTGCTCGCCAATGGCGGCTATCGGGTGGAGCCGCACTTGATCGCTCGCATCGACGACAACGACGGCGACACGGTGTTGACCGCTGATCCGCTGACAGTATGCACCGATTGCGAAGCGCCGGCTGCGACCGTCGATGAGGGCGAACTCAGCATGGAGCAAATTCTCGCGGCCAGCACGCCCAATAATGGGCTACCGCCCGCCCCCCGGGTCATGGACGCTCGAATCAGCTTTATTATGGATAGCATACTGAGAGACGTGATTACTCGCGGCACCGGTCGTCGGGCATTGGTGCTGGAGCGAAGCGATATCGCCGGAAAAACCGGTACCACCAATGGCCCGATGGACGCCTGGTTTTCTGGCTACAGCCCTGAGGTCGTTACCACGACATGGGTGGGTTTCGATAACTACACGCCGCTGGGTAGGCGCGAGTTCGGCGGCACCGCCGCGCTGCCCATCTGGATCGACTATATGCGTGAAGCGCTACAGGGCTTACCGGTAGAAGAGCCTCAGGTTCCGCCAGGCATCGTCACCGTGCGCATCGATCCGGACACCGGTTTGCTCGCGCGACCCGGGGAATCAGGCTCGATAGAAGAATACTTCCGGCAGGAATACGCGCCGCGCCAAAACACTAGCGACGACAATGGCGCAGCCCAGAATCGGGACGATGATCTGGTGAAGGATATCTTCGACTAGGGGCTACTGTGCGGGCCGAAAAGCGGCCTCAAGGAGCGGTGACCTTTAGCCAGCCATCTCGGCCAGGTATGCGGCGTAGTCTTGAGGCAAATCTGCCCGGGCAACACCGCTGTCAATCGCAGCCTGTGCGACGGCCGTGGCTAATCGGGGCAGCAAGCGGCAATCCATGGGCTTGGGAATGATGTACTCCGGCCCAAAGCTCAGGCTCTCCAGCTCAAACGCATCCAGCACGTCCTGAGGCACAGGCTCCCGCGCCAGATCACTCAATGCGCGTACCGCCGCCACCTTCATTGCCTCATTAATACCAGTGGCGTGCACATCCAAAGCCCCCCGGAAAATGAAGGGAAAGCCCAACACGTTATTTACCTGGTTGGGGTAATCAGAGCGGCCCGTAGCGATAATCAAATCATCCCGTGTGGCCATAGCCAATTCGGGGCTGATTTCAGGATCAGGATTGGAGCAGGCGAAAACCACCGGCTTGGCCGCCATCGACTGCAGCATTTCGGGTTTGAGCAAGTCCGCTCCCGACAGGCCAATAAACGCATCGGCGCCGTTTACAGCATCAGCGAGGCTGCGCTTGTCAGTGTCGTTGGCAAACTCCTGCTTATACAGATTCACGCCCTCACGTCCGGCGTAGATAACGCCACGACGGTCCAGCATATAGATGTTTTCGCGACGCACTCCCAGGCTCACCAACAGCCGCATACAGGCAATGGCCGCGGCACCCGCGCCCAAGCAGGTGATCACAGCATCTTCAAGCCGCTTGCCCTGGATCTCCAAGGCATTAACCAGCCCGGCGGCGGTCACAATCGCGGTGCCATGCTGGTCATCGTGGAAAACCGGAATGCTGCAGCGCTCGATCAACGCTGTTTCAATCTCGAAGCACTCTGGCGCTTTGATGTCTTCCAGATTGATGCCACCGAAGGTATCGGCAATACGCTCAACGGTATCAATGAATTCGCCCGCGTCAGCGGTATCAACTTCGATATCGATGGAATTGATTCCGGCGAAGCGCTTAAACAGCAATGCCTTGCCCTCCATCACCGGCTTGCTGGCAAGCGCCCCAAGGTTGCCCAGCCCCAACACCGCGCTGCCGTTACTGATCACGGCCACCAGGTTTCCCTTGCCGGTGTAGCGATAGGCGAGATCGGCGTCTTTGGCGATCTCACGGCAGGGCTCGGCAACACCCGGGCTGTAGGCCAGAGAAAGATCGCGCTGTGTTTGTGCCGGCTTGGTGAGCTCCACGCTGATTTTCCCGGGTACGGGTTGCGCGTGATAATCGAGCGAGGCCTGTTTCAGATCAGTAGACATGATAGGTACCGCGGGGCACTGGGCTGGTAAAACGGACGACGAGGGTAGCGGAAAGGGTGTGGGCTAACAACCAGCCCAGCCCGCTAGCGTGAAAAACTGACAAGCAAAAAAAACGCCGTCTATTGACGGCGTTTTGGGTGTTACTGCTGCACTTAGCGCTTGGCGCCCCGGCTGCCAAAACGCTTCTTGAAGCGATCGACGCGGCCGCCGCTGTCAACGATCTTCTGCTTACCGGTAAAGAACGGGTGGCAGGACGAGCAGACGTCAATGTGGAGGTCTTCACACAGCGTTGAGCGGGTTTGTACGGTGTTGCCGCAGCTGCAGGTAACCGTAATGGTTTCGTACTTGGGGTGGATATCAGCTTTCATGGTATTGCTCCTGGCTAATGGCGCCGCCACTCGATCTCTTGTCGAGCACCGCACCGGATTTTGGAGCCGGATCAGCGCCTTTTCACGCCTGCCGGTCAAAAAATAGGCGGGCATCTTACCAGACGAAACGGGCCGCGCAAGCCCAATTTTTCATTTGCTACACTAGCCCGCTATTCGACTAACAAGCCCTACTGAGTCCTCATGTCGCTTCTTCGAGTGGCCGTGCCATCGCCTTTGCACCGCCTGTTCGACTACCTGCCACCAGCGGATCTACCCGCTGAATCTGTCGCTGGACTGGCACCAGGGTCGCGCCTGCGCGTGCCCTTTGGGCGGCGCGATGTTATCGGCATCCTGGTTGCGGTCGTTGATGAGACAGAACTGCCACAGGACAAGTTAAAACCCGCAAAGGCACTGCTAGAGGATTCGCCCCTCATCCCACCCACAATGTTTGCCTTATGCCAGTGGGCAGCCAACTACTATTTACATCCGCCGGGGGAAGTCTTTCCCCTGGCACTACCCACCCGTTTGCGTGGGGATAGGCCGCTGATGCCCTTGGGCGAGCCGGCTTGGCAACTAAGCACGCGAGGGCTGGGCCTTGCCGATGACGCCCTGAAACGTTCACCCAAACAGGCCCTGGCCATCGAAAAACTTCGCCGGGAAGGGCCTGTCAGCACCGCCGCGCTCTCAGAGGCCGGCATCAGCCGTGCGGTACTCAAGTCGTTGGCGGATAAACAGCTGATCAAGACCCTTAACCTTGCGCCCAAACGGGTTGCTCCAATTGGCCATCAGGGCCTTGATCTAAATACCGAACAAGAGTTGGCCGTTGTGGCCATCACCCAGGCCCTGGGCGAGTTCTCCTGCTCGCTACTCCAGGGGGTTACAGGCAGCGGTAAAACCGAGGTGTATTTACAGGGCATCGCTGCCTGCCTTGAGCGCGGGCAGCAGGCGTTGGTGCTGATTCCGGAGATCGGCCTAACGCCCCAAACACTCAAGCGATTCCAATTGCGGTTTGATGCCACCATTGTCAGCTTGCACTCGGGTTTGGCCGATCAAGAGCGCGAAAAGGCCTGGTCCCTGGCACGGGAGGGCCTGGCCCATATCGTGATCGGAACACGCTCGGCGGTATTCACCCCCCTGGCCAATTGCGGCCTCGTGGTGGTCGATGAGGAGCACGACAGCAGTTATAAACAGCAGGACGGGTTCCGGTACTCCGCCAGAGATGTGGCCATCAAGCGTGCGCAGTTGGAGGAATGCCCGGTGGTACTGGGCAGCGCGACACCGTCGCTGGAATCGTTGCACAACGCGGCTTCTGGCCGTTATCACCAACTGGTGCTCAGCCAGCGCGCTGGTGGTGCCAATCTGCCTGCGCTACAGGCCATTGATGTTCGCGGCCAGTCCTTGCGCGGCGGCTTATCGCCCCCGCTGGAGCAAGCTGTCGGCCAGGCGCTGGCGGCTGGCGGCCAGGTATTGCTGTTTCTGAACCGACGCGGTTACGCACCGACCCTGCAGTGTCACGACTGTGGTTGGATCGCACAATGTACGGCCTGCGAGTCCCGCATGACGGTTCACAGACGTCAGCGGCGACTACGCTGCCACCACTGCGGCGCTGCAGCGGCTCTGCCGCAGCAATGCCCGTCTTGCAAAAGCCGAACCCTGCTCACTAATGGCCTGGGTACGGAGCAGGCTGAGGAGACTCTCGCAGCACAGTTCCCATATACACCCATTTACCGGGTAGACAGCGACAGTATGGCCAACGCCGGCGCCATGCAGGCCCTGTTAGACACAGTGGCCTCGGGTGAGCCCTGCATTCTTGTGGGCACCCAAATGCTGAGTAAAGGGCACCATTTCCCGCGTGTGACATTGGTTGGCGTCATTGATGCCGACGCGCTGCTGTTCAGCGCTGACTTCCGGGGTGAGGAACGCATGGCCCAAATGATTACCCAGGTTGCAGGGCGGGCAGGACGCAGTGATGATCCAGGCAGGGTGCTACTGCAAACGCACCACCCTGACCACCCCATGCTGTCCGCCCTGATGACACAAAACTACGCCGAGCAGGCAAAGCAGTTGTTGGAGATGCGCTCGGAAAACGGCCTGCCACCTCTGGGATATCTGTTCATGCTTCGCTGCGATAGCGCCGATGGCGCCGCCGCCGAGCAGTTCCTGCATAGCGTTCGGCGAGCAGCCGGCAATCCGCAGGGCATTACCCTAATCGGGCCACTGCCTTCTGCCCTGCCGCGGCGGGCGGGCAAGTTTCGCTTTCAGCTGATGGTGCTGGCGAACTCCCGGGCGTCACTGCGCCAAATTGCACTAGCCCTGGTTGCCAGTGCCGAATCACAACCGCGCGCCGGTGATCTGAGATGGTCCATCGACGTGGACGCCACCGAGGTGACCTGAGCTCAGCCTTTGCCAGCATAAGTGGCGATAAGCGATAATGCGCCTTGGCCCGCAAGGCAGTATTCACCCTCAGGTAATCCCAAACCCCAATGAAGGAAGAACTTTCACAGCTTATCCAGTCATCGCTGGAGACTCTGGTAGCACAGGGCGATCTGCCCAGCGATATCACACCCGCGATTCAGATTGATCGGACGCGCGACAAGGCCCACGGTGACCTTGCCAGCAATATCGCACTCACTCTGGCAAAGGCAGCGGGTGCACCACCGCGTGACGTCGCCGCCAAGATCTGCGCGGCACTGCCGGACGCTCGCTTTGTTGAGAAAACCGAAATAGCGGGCCCAGGATTCATCAATTTCTTCCTGTCGCAGGACTCCAACCAGGCCGTGGTGCACAAGATCCTAGACGCAGGTGAGCGCTTCGGGCACAGCGACGCGGGCAAAGGCCAGAAAGTGCAGGTGGAATTTGTGTCCGCCAACCCCACGGGTCCTCTGCACGTGGGTCATGGGCGCGGTGCGGCCGTGGGCGACAGCCTGTGCCGACTGATGGCCGCAACCGGCTGGGATGTATCCAGCGAGTTTTACTACAACGACGCGGGCCAGCAGATTTCCAATCTCGCACTGTCCGTGCAGGCGCGTTGCCGCGGATTGGGGCCGGATGACGCCGAGTGGCCCGCCGATGGCTATGCTGGCGGCTATATTCAGGATGTCGCCGACGCGTACAGGGCCGGCGACACCGTCGATGCCCAGGATCGCCACGTTGAAGCGGCGGGCGACGTCGAAAACCTGGACGCCATCCGCGACTTCGCCGTGGCCTATTTACGCCGCGAGCAGGATCAGGACCTCAAGGCTTTTGCGGTGGACTTCGACGTCTACTTCCTTGAGTCCTCCCTTTATAACAGCGGCGAGGTTGAGGCCACCGTAGAACGCCTGATTGCCGGCGGACACACCTACGAAAAAGATGGCGCTCTCTGGCTGCGCACCACCGAGTTCGGTGACGACAAAGACCGGGTCATGCGGAAATCGGAAGGTGGATACACCTATTTCCTGCCAGACGTCGCCTATCACCTGAATAAATGGCAACGCGGCTTCACCCGCGTCATAAATGAACAAGGGGCCGATCACCACAGCACCGTCACCCGCGTGCGCGCCGGGTTGCAGGCGCTGGATACGGGCATCCCTGAAGGCTGGCCTGATTACGTTCTCCACCAAATGGTAACGGTGATGCGCGACGGCGAAGAGGTAAAGCTGTCCAAACGCGCCGGCAGCTATGTGACGCTGCGGGATTTGATCGACGAAGTCGGTCGGGATGCCACGCGTTATTTCCTGGTGGCCCGCGCAGCTACCTCCCAGTTGACCTTTGATATCGATCTGGCGCTGTCGCAGAGCAATGACAACCCGGTCTATTACATCCAGTACGCGCATGCGCGTGTATGCAGTGTGGTGCGCAAATTGGCCGAGCAGGGTATCGGCTGGGAAAAATCCGACGGGCTGGCACACCTGGACCGGCTGGAGGAGGACGCAGAGAAAGCCCTGCTGCGTCGCCTGGACAGGTTCCCCGAGGTGGTTTCGCAAGCTGCCAGCGCAGCAGAACCCCACTCGGTGGCAACTTACCTGCGCGAGTTGGCTGCGGATTTCCACAGCTACTACAACGCCCATAAGATGCTGGTAGATGATGAGTCCCTGCGCGCGGCCAGGCTCACCTTAAGCGAGGCGGTGCGCCAGGTCATTGCCAATGGCCTGCACCTGTTGGGCGTCAGCGCGCCGGAGTCGATGTAAGGTATGGGAAAGGACTACGCCAGCGGACGCGGCAGCACACGGCGAAAAACCGCCGCTCGCAAGCCCGCCAAGCGCAAAGCCGCCACCAGGAAGCCGGCGACCAACAAGCGTAAACCAGCGAGTAGCGGCGGTGATTTTGGCCGTGCGCTGAAGTGGTACGGCTCGGGGGTTGTTTCCGGAGTGTTTGCCTGCCTCGTTGGCTACCTTGTCATGCTACCCGGAGAATCTGAGCCAGAGACCGTTGCCGAAACGCCGGAGCCGGCCGCAGAATCGGCACCGCCGGTGGAGTTCAGCTTCTACACGCTGCTGCCGGAACAGACCATCGACGTCGAGGTCGACCCCGCCGAGGTGACAGCACCGCGGACAGGCAGTGCCGCCAGCCCTGAAGTGTACATCCTGCAAGCGGGCTCCTTCCGCCAACGTGAGGATGCAGATCGACGCCGCGCCGAGCTACTGTTGCTGGGCTTGCAACCCTCCGTCGAGGAAAGCAACGGCGACAACGGCCGCTGGTTTCGTGTCTATCTTGGCCCCTTCGATTCCCGTTCCAGCATGTCCAAGGCCCGCAGTCTTACCGCCAGCGGCGACATCGACACCCTGCTTCTCAAACGCAACCGCGGCTGATTCCCCCACGGCGGCCAGCCTGGCCGCTCTTGAAATTTGGGGTACAGCCCCCATGTCTGATCGACGTATCAAGGAGAATTCCAGTGGAACAGTTCAGGGGCACTACCATTCTTTCCGTTCGCCGGGGTAACACCGTGGTTATTGGTGGCGACGGCCAGGTTTCCATGGGCAATACCGTGATGAAAGGCAATGCCCGCAAAGTGCGACGCCTGTATAGGGATCGTGTGCTGGCAGGCTTTGCTGGCGGCACAGCGGATGCATTTACCCTGTTCGAACTGTTTGAAGCGCAGTTAGAGAAGCATCAGGGTCACTTGACTCGGGCAGCGGTAGAACTGGCCAAGGCCTGGCGTACCGAGCGTTCATTGCGCCGCCTTGAGGCACTGCTCGCCGTGGCTGACAAAGACACCTCGCTGGTGATCTCCGGTAATGGGGACGTCATCGAGCCAGAAGACAATCTTATCGCCATCGGCTCCGGCGGCTCGTTTGCCCAGGCGGCGGCTCGCGCCCTGCTGGACAACACGGAACTGGATGCACGCCAAATCGTCGAGAAGGGGTTGTCCATCGCCGGCGACATCTGCATCTACACCAATCACAACCAGACCATCGAGCAGCTGGACTTCTAGCACCCGCTGCCATACGGAAACACTATGTCGAACATGACCCCCCGCGAAATCGTCCACGAGCTGGACAGGCACATCATCGGCCAACAGGAAGCCAAGCGCGCCGTGGCTATTGCACTGCGTAATCGTTGGCGCCGTATGCAGTTGGACGAAGATCTGCGTGCAGAGATATCACCCAAGAACATTCTGATGATTGGCCCAACAGGCGTGGGTAAAACAGAGATCGCGCGCCGTCTGGCCAAACTGGCCAACGCACCCTTCGTAAAGGTCGAAGCGACAAAGTTCACCGAGGTGGGCTATGTGGGCCGTGATGTGGAGTCCATCGTGCGCGACCTCGTGGATATGTCGGTAAAAATGCACCGCGAGCAGGCAATGACCAAGGTGCGTTTCCGGGCCGAAGAAGCCGCGGAAGATCGCGTTCTGGATATTCTGCTGCCCGCCGCCCGAGATTCCAAGGCAGACAGCGGCAACAGCACCCGCCAGCTGCTGCGAAAAAAGCTGCGCGAAGGCGACCTGGACGACAAGGAAATTGATGTCGAGATCAGCAGCAGCGCCGGGGTCGAAATCATGGCGCCGCCCGGCATGGAGGAAATGACAAACCAGCTGCAAAGCATGTTCTCAAATCTTTCCAAACAGCAATCCAAGACTCGCAAGATGCCCGTCAAGGCTGCGTTTCAGGCGCTGTGTGACGAAGAAGCCGCGAAAATGGTGAATGAGGAAGACCTCAAGCAACAGGCCTTGGACGCAGTAGAACAAAATGGCATCGTTTTTCTGGACGAGTTGGACAAAGTTGCCAAACGCAGTGAGGGCGCCGGCGCAGATGTGTCTCGCGAGGGCGTACAGAGGGATTTACTGCCGCTGATCGAAGGCTCCACTGTGACGACCAAACACGGCACGGTAAAGACCGACCATATTCTCTTTATCGCCTCCGGTGCGTTTCACCTCGCCAAGCCCTCAGACCTGATTCCCGAGCTGCAAGGGAGGCTGCCGATTCGGGTCGAGCTGTCAGCACTCTCACCCGAAGATTTTGAGCGGATTCTGACTGAGCCCAATGCCTCGCTCACCGAGCAATACCAGGCATTACTGGCCACTGAAGGCCTCACGGTGAACTTCAGTGAAGACGGCTTGCGCCGTATCGCAGAGCTGGCCTGGCAGGTGAATGAGCGCACCGAAAACATCGGCGCACGGCGACTGCACACGGTTATGGAAAGGCTGCTGGACGATGCGTCATTCACCGCCGCGGACGCCGGCGTTGCCGAGGGCGGGCTGATGATCGATGCCGCCTACGTCGACAGCCAGCTGTCGGAGCTCTCGGCCGACGAAGATCTGTCGCGCTTCATACTGTAGGCTTCAGCCATGACGTCGGAGAAGCGCCCAGTCGCCATCAACCTGCACAGCAAGTCTCGTGAGTTGTCACTGGACTATGGCGAGGGTGAGACTTACCGCCTCAGCTGTGAATACCTGCGCGTCTACTCCCCGTCCGCGGAAGTGAAGGGCCACGGGCCCGGTCAGGAAGTCCTGCAGACCGGCAAGATGCATGTGAACATCAACGCGATAAAACCCGTAGGACACTATGCCCTGCAGCTGGTCTTTGACGATGGGCACGACACCGGCCTGTATGCCTGGGACTACCTGCACGACCTGTGTACCCATCAAGAGGCACGCTGGCAGGATTACCTGAATCGCATGGAGGCCGCTGGCGCCCAGCGCGACCCCGACGTGCAAGTGGTGCAATTCCAACCCTGAGCGACTTTCGCGCCAACTAGCCTGCCGCGCTACAATACCTGCCGCTTTCCATTGGAATAACGCGCATGAGCGACAAAGACACAACACATTTTGGCTACCAGACCGTCGATAAAGATGACAAGGCAGGCATGGTGGCCGGCGTCTTTCACTCGGTAGCCGCGCGCTACGACCTGATGAACGATCTGATGTCCGGCGGAATTCATAGGATCTGGAAACGCTTTACCATCGAGCTCAGCGGCGTGCGACGCGGCAATGCTGTGTTGGATATCGCCGGTGGTACCGGCGACCTCGCCGCGCGCTTTGCCGATCTGGTGGGCGATCAGGGACGCGTGGTGCTTGCAGATATCAACGACTCAATGCTCAGGGTAGGTCGCGACAAGCTCATCGACGGTGGCCACGCCGGAAACATTGAGTTTGTGCAGGCCGACGCCCAGGACCTGCCTTTCCCCGACGACAGCTTCGACTGCATTACCATTGCCTTCGGCTTGCGCAACGTGACCGACAAGGACAGAGCACTGCGCTCCATGCTGCGGGTTCTCAAGCCCGGCGGCCGCCTGTTGGTGCTGGAGTTTTCCAAGCCGGGCAACGAGGTACTGAGCAAGGCCTACGACACGTACTCGTTCAAGTTACTGCCGCTGATGGGCAAGCTGGTGGCCAACGACAGCGAGAGTTACCAGTATCTGGCCGAATCCATTCGCATGCATCCCGACCAGGAAACCCTGCGCGACATGATGGAAGACGCGGGCTTCAGCCGCTGTGAATTCCACAACATGACAGGCGGCATCGTCGCTGTTCATCGCGGCGTCAAATCCTGACATGGAACGGCTATTCGACCCGGCGCTGCATTCCGCCGGTCTCGCCGCGCTGGAGGCTGCGCTTAATCGCGGCTTATCCCTCGCCCCGGCAGGTAAGTCTGAACTGACAACCCTGAGCGGACGTGTGTTCGCGTTGGAGTGCGAGAGCCCACCCTTTATTGCCTATTTGCAGCCGCAGGACGATGGCAGCGTGCGCTTGATGAGCGTCTACGAGGGTACGGTTGCCACAAGAATCCGTGGCAGCGCTGGCGACTTCGCCGAGCTGGCGGGGTCACAGGACCCCGCATCCACCCTGATCAACGGGTCACTGGAGCTGGTAGGTGATAGTGCGCCACTGCTTGAATTGCAGGCCATCCTCGGGCGACTGGATGTGGATTGGGAAGCACCTCTGGTCGACACATTCGGGGATGTGGCCGGTCATCAAGTCGCACAGATTGCACGCAACGGGTTCAGCTTTGGCAAACGTGTCGGCGTCAGCCTGAGCCGCCAGTTGGATGAGTTTATTCATGAAGAAGCACGCTTGAGCCCACCGCGCCTGGAACTGGAAGACTTCTACCGAGACGTGCAGGATCTGAACCTGCAGGTAGACCGGCTGGATTCACGGATCAAGCGCCTGCGCAAGCGACTGGATCAGGCAGGCTAGGTCAATGTCTCGCCTGGGGCGCATGGCCCACATCGTACGCGTTGCCGGCAAGTACCGTCTGGATGAGTTTGTGGATGCCTCGCGACTGCCGGCGCCCGCGCGAGCGCTGCTTGCCATCAACCCCTGGCGATTAACAGCAAGTCCTGCCGCCAGTCGCGGCGACCGGCTACGCCACGCCCTGGAAGAGCTGGGCCCTGTTTTCATCAAGTTCGGGCAACTGCTCTCCACCCGTCGGGATCTGATGCCAACGGATATCGCCGATGCCCTCGCGCAGCTTCAGGACAACGTTGCCCCCTTCCCCGAAAGTGAATCGGTAGCCCTCATCGAGCAATCCCTGGGGCAAAGTGTGAAGACCCTTTTTGCGCGTTTCGACACCACCCCGATGGCATCGGCCTCCGTAGCCCAGGTCCACAGCGCCGCGCTCCACGATGGGCGCGAAGTTGTCGTCAAAGTGGTGCGGCCCGGCATCGAAGCAGTGATTCGCAAAGACCTAGCGCTGATGTATACCCTAGCCAGACTGGTGCAGCGCTACCTGCCGGATGGCCCCCGGCTGCGCCCCGTGGAAGTCGTCAATGACTACGAACACACGATACTTGATGAGCTCGATTTGGCGCGCGAGGCAGCCAACGCATCACAGCTGCGGCGCAATTTCGAGGGCAGCGACCTGCTGTACGTCCCAGAGGTTCATTGGGACTTCACTCGCCATAACGTGCTGGTTATGGAGCGTATCTACGGCATTCCTGTCACGGATATGCAGCAACTTGAGGCGCGCAAGGTCGATCTTAAGGTACTTGGCGAGCGCGGCGTGGAAATATTCTTCACACAGGTGTTACGCGACAGTTTCTTCCACGCGGATATGCACCCGGGCAATATCTTTGTCGATGCCAGCGACCCGGACAAGCCCAGCTACATCGCCATCGACTGCGCCATCATCGGCAGCCTCAGCGAATCAGATCAGTACTATCTGGCCCGCAACCTGTTGGCTATTTTCCAACGCGATTACCACGAGGTGGCGCGCTTGCACGTGGAGTGTGGCTGGGTAGCCCCTGACACCCGTCTGCAGGACTTCGAATCGGCCATGCGGGCCGTTTGCGAGCCCATCTTTGAGAAACCGATTAGCGAAATCTCCTTTGGGCAATTGTTGATTTACCTGTTCCGCACGGCCAGAAGGTTCGATATGCAGGTACAGCCGCAGCTGGTGCTGCTGCAAAAAACGCTGCTCAACATCGAAGGCCTTGGCAGACAGCTGTATCCAAAACTCAACCTCTGGGATACCGCGCAACCCTTCCTGGAGAACTGGATCGAAGAGCGCTATTCACCCCAGTCAGTCATCAAACGACTGCAACGCCAGGCGCCTTCCTGGTTAGAGCAGCTACCCCAGCTCCCCGACGCTCTGTTCGAGAGCCTGCAGCAGTCACGGGACATGCAGCAGCGCTATGACAGACAGCGACAGGAATTGGAGGCACAGGCGAGGCTCTCACGACATGCACTGCGAAAACGCCGCCGCTACTACTTGGCAGCGCTAGCCTGTGCGCTGGCGGCCATCATCACGGTGCCCGATGCCACCTCGGCAGTGCTCGAAGCACCGCCCGCGAGCTGGGTGCTGACTGGCCTGGCGCTGCTTCTGCTTTGGCCTACCGGCAAGCAGGACTGATCCGTCACTCCCCGCCTGTGCGATAATGGAAGTGGATGAGGAGGCTGCTATGCGCGATATCAGCACATTGACTGACAGCGTCAGCTGGAACGAGAAAGGCCTGGTGCCCGCGATCGCTCAGGACTGGCAAACGGGTGAAGTACTGATGCTGGCCTGGATGAACGCGCAGGCACTGGCCTGCACCATTGAAGAGCAGCGTGCCGTTTATTGGTCACGCAGCCGCGGTAAGTTGTGGCGCAAGGGCGAGGAATCCGGCAACGTCCAGCACCTGAAGGATCTGCGTATAGACTGTGATGCCGATACCATCCTGATGAAGGTAGAACAGGTCGGCGGCATCGCCTGCCACACGGGCAGGGCCAATTGCTTTTTCACCCAATTGGACGAAACCGGTTGGCAGGTGTGCGCCGACGTAAAACGCGACCCTGACGAGATGTATGGCAAGAACCATGAATGACGTACTGCAACAATTAACGGCGACACTGGCAGAGCGCAAAGGCGCGGCTGCCGATAGCTCTTATGTCGCCAGCCTGCACGAAAGTGGTCTGAACAAGATTCTCGAGAAGGTCGGCGAAGAGGCCACCGAGGTAATTCTGGCCGCCAAAGATGCGCAGGGCACCGGTACTAACGATGCACTGGTGGGTGAGGTGGCAGACCTGTGGTTCCACTGCATGGTATTGCTGTCACATCTAGACCTTAGCGCAGCCGATGTGTTGAGCTGCCTGGCCAAGCGTCAGGGTATTTCCGGGCTGGACGAAAAAGCGTCCCGCGCCACCAACGGGTAACAAGAGGAGACGACTATGGGTATCGGTGGAATAAGCATTTGGCAGTTACTGATTATCCTGGCCATTGTCATCATGCTGTTTGGCACCAAGCGGCTACGCACACTGGGCAGCGATCTGGGCAGCGCCGTGAAGGGCTTTCGTAACAGCATGCAGGATGAGGGCAAGAACGATAAGCCCGCCGAGGAAGCCGCGGCTGAGTCCGACGAAGCCAGCAGCGAAAAGAACGGCTAACGATCAGCCATGTTCGATATCGGCTTTGCCGAACTACTGATAATCGGCGTGGTCAGCCTGTTGGTCATTGGGCCAGAGCGTCTGCCGGGCGCCGTGCGCACAGTGAGCTTATGGCTGGGCCGTTTCAAACGCAGTTTTAACGAGATCCGCCAGGAAATAGAGCAGGAGCTGCACAACGACGCGATCCTGCAGGACCTGAAGAAAACCTCGGAGCAGGTGCAGCAGGAGGCTAACCAGGTCAGGGATAGCCTGCGCAGTGCCGCCGAATCGCTGGACGACAACGGCGGTAATCGCATCGCGCCACCAAGCTCAAAAACTCAAGTCGCCGACAACCGTCCCACACAGCCGGCCAGCGATAACTAGAAGGACGACCAGACTTAACCGCCGTGGATACTGAGGAATCACTGGATAAACCCCAGCCATTGGTTGCGCATCTGACTGAACTGCGTGATCGGCTGCTGCGCGCCTTGCTGGCCGTACTGATTGTGTTTATCGGCTTGTTTCCCTTCGCCAACGAAATCTACGCCTTCGTCTCTGAGCCGCTGCGGGCTATTTTGCCGGAGGGCGCCAGCATGATTGCCACCGAGGTAGCCTCTCCCTTCCTCACGCCTTTCAAGCTCACCTTAGTAGCGTCGCTGTTCGTGGCTATTCCGGTGGTGCTCTACCAGCTCTGGGCGTTCATCGCCCCTGGCATGTATCGCAATGAAAAGCGACTGGCTATCCCCCTACTGGTGTCCAGCATCCTGCTGTTCTATGCCGGTGCCGCCTTTGCCTACTTCGTCGTGTTTCCGTTGATCTTCGCGTTCTTCACCAGCGTGGGGCCGGCGGACATCACCATCATGACCGACATCAATCGCTACCTGGACTTCGTCCTCAAGCTGTTCTTTGCCTTCGGCCTGGCCTTCGAGATTCCCATTGCCGCGGTCATCCTGATCTGGGCAGGCATAACCACCGCCGATAATCTCGCGAAAAAGCGGCCCTACATCATTGTTGGCTGCTTCATCTTCGGAATGCTGCTCACCCCTCCGGATGTGATCTCGCAGTCGCTGCTCGCCATCCCTATGTGGATTCTTTTTGAGTTCGGCGTACTGTTTGGCCGCATCATCCAAAAGCGCAAGGATCAGGACGCCGACTCGGCCTGATGCCCCGCAAAAACGCTGGACGATTTCTACCGCTTGGCCATCAATCCACCATCGACTACCAGCGTGGTGCCGGTCGCAAAAGCTTCAGACGCGAGGTAGAACACCGGTCTGAGTATTTCCTCAGTCTCTGCAATGCGGGGAATCAACGCGGCTTCTATCATGCCCTGCTCCATGCCTGGCACCGCATCTATGGCGCCATCGGTAAGGTCTGAGTGATAACTGCCAGGGGCCAGCGCGTTAACGCGAATGTTGAGGGGCGCCCACTCCTGCGCCATCACCTCTGTCAGGGCTTTCAGCGCTGCCTTGGTTGCGGCGTACATGCCCATATAGGCAGGCGTCGACAAACCGGCAACGGAAATCACATTGATCATGGCACCGCCACCGTGTTCAGCCATTCGCGGCGCCAACCGTGATGCCAGGTACCACGGACCCTTAAGATTGACGTCGACCATTTTGTCGAAGATAGCGACCGGCGTATCGGATAGGCCGCCCATCCCAATATTGATGCCCGCGTTGTTGATGAGAATATCGACACGCTGGTAGGCCGCGTAGGCGGCATCAATCAAGGCATCCAGCGACGCTGGCTGACCCGCATGCGCCGCAATAGCGCAGGCCTGTCCGCCTTCATCCACAATTTGCGACACCACGGCCTCACATGCCTCTAATTTTCGGCTGCTGACCACAACACGGGCGCCAGCTCGCGCAAAACCCAGGCACATGGCCCGACCTAGCCCGCGGGAGCCACCCGTTACCAGTACCACCTTCCCATCAAACTTGCCTGCCATAGTGCCAATTCCGCCTTGCCCAGTTTGATTTACACTAGCACCTGTCAGGCCGGTACGGCACACACGAGGCGCTCCGATGTCCGCAACAGTAAAACTACTTATTCCGCTATTGGCTCTGCTGCTGCACAGCCCACTTCTTCTCGCTCAAGACGAAGAAGCCGCACCAGAGGAGTCGAAGCCAGCGGAAGTCGAGGTCGCTCCCGACGCATCGATGCGCGACATCCTCGAAAGCGAGGAACAGGTAGACAAACTAGTGCAGGAAAAGTCCGAAAGCAGTCCAAAAGGGGAGCTGCGCGGCATAACTCCCTTGGAGGCCATGCTGGCCCTGCGCGAAGAGATGCGGGCAGAGCGTATCGATCGCGCAGCGCAGTTTCTGGATATGCGTTATCTACCGGAGTCTATGGATGAGTGGGAACCGGAAGACCTGTTAAAAGCCCTGAGCTACGTATTCGGCCAGCAGAACATCATCGATATCGCGCGCCTTAGCGACGACATTCAGGGCGAGAGAAACGATGGGCTACCCAGCTACCGCGATCAGGTGGGCACCGTTGTCATTAGCACCGGCGAGGTACCCATCTATCTACAGCGCGTACCCGACGGTCAGGGCGGCAAGGTCTGGAAAATTTCCAATGCTACCGTAGCGCGCATTCCGGAAATGTGGGGAGAACTCGGCTATAGCCCCATTGCTGTTTATTTCAGCGAGCTATTGCCCGATGTGCGCTTTATGGGCATGGACAACTGGCAGCTGGCGGCCACTATTGTCTTTTTCGTCGTCGCCTGGCCACTGGCAGCGCTTGTCAGCTACCTGATCATGCGCGTGCTGCTGCTGATACCCAATGGCTTTCCCAGTGGCATTCGCCACTTCTGCCGCTACTCACTACGCTTCTTCCTGTTCCTGTTCATCGCAAGACACCTGATTGGCTACCTGGGACTGTCATTGACGGCGCGGGTATACCTTGAATCGGTAGGGTTCGATTACATCGCCTACACCGTGCTATTCCTTGGCATTATATCTCTGGTTCGCGACTACAATGTGCGCAAGATGGAGCGCCAGGGCAAGGCGCATTTTGCCGCTCTGCTGCGTCCCTTCACCACCATCGCCAAGTTCGTCGTGATACTGCTGATCGTGCTGTTTTGGGCCGATCAGGCCGGCTACGACATGACCACCGTGCTCGCCGGTCTGGGTGTTGGCTCTCTGGCGGTCGCGCTGGCTGCGCAGAAAACCATGGAGAACGTTATCGGGGCCATTACCCTGTACACCGCACAGCCGGTAAAGCCGGGTGATTTCTGCCGCTTTGGCGATATGAAAGGCATTGTTGAAGAAATCGGCCTGCGCTCTACCACGATTCGCACGCTCAATCGCACCCTGCTGGTGGTACCAAACTCGGTATTCTCATCCGTAGAGGTAGAGAACTACACATCGCGCGACAGGTTCCGCTACTTCCGCGAAGTGCAGCTGCAAATGTCTACCGCGGATCAGCTGCGCGTCATTCTTGGCCGCCTCCGTGAGCTGTTCCATGCCCACACCAGGGTACTGCCAGAATCGGTCAGCATCCGCTTTGAGCATATCGATGCGGCCACGGCCAAGCTGCGTATTGACGCCGGCATTCCAACGACCGACTTTCAGGACTACCTGGCCGTCGCCGAAGACCTGAACCTTCAGATAGTGGAACGCGTGCATGAGGCTGGCGCCATCTTCAGCGGCCCGGGCCAGGTGCTGCAGTTGCGCGAGTTCCACCAGGCTAGCGACGAGAAGATGTCAGAAATCGAAACCTTGCTGGAAGACTGGCGCAGCCAGGACAAGCTGCCCTTCCCCGACCTGACGGACGATGAAAAGGCCGCGTTGGCGGGCACACTACCCTACCCCTCTGGCGGCAGCACCAGCTGATGTCTGCAGCCAAATCCCGCAGCCTGGCACCGCTGCGCACCATACTGGCTTTCCTGAAGCCGTATCGGGGCCGCGTGGCGGGCGCCGCCTGTGCGCTGTTGTTCACTGCCGGCGCAACGCTGTCACTGGGCAAAGGCCTTCAGGTATTGATTGACAGTGGCTTCGGTGGTGGCACTTCGGAGGACCTACGCTCAGCCGTCGCCTTACTGATGACTATCTCTGTAGCCATTGCCGTGGGTACATTTGTGCGTTTCTACCTGGTGTCCTGGTTGGGAGAGCGTGTTAGCGCTGATATCCGCAAAGCGGTCTTCGCAAATATCATCGAGCTGCACCCCGGTTACTTCGAGACCAACCGCTCAGGCGAGATCATGTCGCGCCTGACAACAGACACCACGCTGCTGCAAACCATCATCGGTTCGTCCCTGAGCATGGCCATGCGCTCCAGCCTAACCCTCACGGGTGCGCTGACGCTTATGTTTATCACCAATTTCCATCTCAGTCTGATCGTCACCGCCAGCGTGCCGGCTATCTTGATACCCCTGCTGATCTACGGTCGTCGCGTACGCAGTCTGTCGAACAAAAGCCAGGACAGCATCGCCAGCGTGGGCAGCTATGCGGGCGAGGCGATACAGCACATTAAGACCGTGCAGAGCTATACACGCGAAGTACAGGAACTCGCGGCATTTGAGACGGAGGTGGAGCAGGCCTTTGCTATTGCCAGGCGCCGTATTCGCCAACGGGCACTGCTGATCTGCGGCGTGATACTGATGGTCTTCTCGGGTATCAGCGCGATGATGTGGTCCGGCGGGCAAGACGTTATCGGTGGCACCATGACCGGCGGTGAACTGGTGGCTTTCGCCTTTTACGCCATAATGGTGGGCAGTGGATTCAGCACCGTTTCTGAAGTGTGGGGGGAGTTGCAGCGGGCCGCAGGTGCAGCAGAACGCCTACTGGATCTGCTGCACACGCGCAGCAACATTATTGATACCGGCTCGGAAGCAGCCTTGCCGGCCCAGCCCGCGATCGCGCTTCGCGATGTCGTATTTGCTTACCCGGCACGCCCCGAGCAACCGGCACTGAAAGCGCTGTCACTGGATATTCAGCCCGGGCGAAGCCTGGCATTGGTTGGGCCTTCGGGTGGCGGCAAATCCACTATCTTCGAACTACTGCAGCGCTTCTACGACCCGCAGCAGGGCTCCGTAACGCTGGATGGCAGGGATGTGCGCGAGCTCAGCCTGGCCCAGTTGCGTCAGCAAACCGCGCTGGTATCACAGCTGCCTGCCCTCTTCACAGCCGATGTGCGCTACAACATTGCTTACGGCAAACCGGATGCCAGCGATGCGGAGGTCGAAGCGGCTGCTAAAGCTGCTCACTGCCACGACTTCATCACTGCACTGCCAGAGGGTTATGGGAGTCATCTTGGGGAGCAGGGTGTGCGCTTATCCGGCGGGCAACGACAGCGGATCGCGCTGGCGCGCGCCATTCTGAATGACGCGCCCATACTGCTGCTGGACGAGGCAACCAGCGCGCTGGATACAGAGAGCGAATACCACGTACAGCAAGCACTGGAGAATCTGATGCAGGACCGCACCACGGTTATCATTGCTCATCGACTGTCGACGATTTTGCATGCCGACCGTATTGCGGTGGTCGATCAGGGCGAGATTGTAGCCACCGGCACTCACAGTGAGTTGTTGCGCGACTGTGCGCTGTACGCGCGTCTGGCCAGCCTTCAATTCAGGGAAGAGCCAGTAGCCGAGGCCTCCAGTGCTAGTCCACCCGATTCAGCAGACGTAGTCGATCTTTACGCGCCTGGTTGACCTGCCTCAGGTCACCCAGGGCATCTCAGGACACGCCAGCAAGCTCACCCATTAAATCCAGACTAATGCGGGTGTTGTTAAGAGCGCAACGCCAGGGCGCGGTAAGCGGCTTTTCTTTCAGAATCGACATGGATTCGTCCCACGCACGGCGAGCATGCTCGCCGGTGAGGCTGCGGCTGCTGTCAGCCGCCATAGAAACTACATTCACCGACTCCAGCAGAGCGTCTATGCCTATCCACTCAGTCATAGCACCGCGCTCGACACGACGACGCTCGCCACGGCGGAGTTTGCGCGCCATGTTGCGAAACTCTCGTTGGACGCGCGGTCCGAAAACCGGATCTCCCATCGGCCTGAGCTGATCACTGGCGGCCAACTCGCGCCAATCGGCGGGTGACAGCACCGCCGCAATTTGCGGAAACACCAGTTGCTCTTCGCTGTTCATGTGACGGTAGGTCTGCTGAATATAGTCCCGACCATTCTTGACCACGGTTGCACCGCTAGCGGTGCCATCGCGCCAATCCTGAATAATGCCCAGCAATTCACGGCCGCGTTTGGCCATCTCATCGTGTTCACGCTGGAGACTGTCAACGTTGTCGGCGGCCTCCCCGTTTAATTCGGCCACCAAACCGTAAATGAGGTCCTCTCGGGGGTGATGGAACTGATCAGGCCAGCTCACCATGTAGTGCATGGTCTCGTAGAGTACGTGTGTCTCCGCCAATTCCCCGCGCTCTATGGCATCCAGCTGATCGCTCATCAATGCCATGATAGCGGCCACGTGGCGGTGCTCCGCCTTAAGCGCAGTGATCGTCGGTGGCTCTGCGCCCGCAACAGGCGCTGCCTTGGTCCACGCTGCGCGTTCGTAACCGGGTGCGACTGTTCTGGCCATAACACTGTCTCCTGAAAGGCGTACGAGTAGCGCCCTGTTACGCATCATTATAGGGGCAGATAGAAGCGTGCTGATTGATCTGGCGCAGGTATTGGCCCAACGAAAAACGCCGGCACAGGGCCGGCGTTTCAAGGGTTAGGCAGCGTTTAGCTGCCAAATTCCCGGATCAAGCCGCCAATGGATTCCTTGGCATCGCCGAATAGCATCCGGGTATTGTCCTTGTAGAACAGAGGATTCTCGATGCCGGCGAAGCCGGAGGCCATGGAACGCTTAAGCACAAAGACCGTGCGCGCAGAGTCCACATTGATCACGGGCATGCCGTAGATAGGTGATGATTCCACCTCGCGAGCAGCCGGGTTCACCACGTCGTTGGCTCCGATCACGATGGCAACATCTACGTTTTCCATGCGAGGGTTGATATCGTCCATTTCCAGCAACTGGTCATAGGGCACATCGGCTTCCGCCAGCAGTACGTTCATATGACCCGGCATACGCCCGGCGACCGGATGGATACCAAAGTTAACCTCGGCACCGTTTTCCTCCAGCAACTCAGTAAGCTCTTTTACCACGTGCTGCGCCTGGGCAACCGCCATACCGTAGCCGGGAATGATGGCCACATTGGTAGCAGCCTCCAGCACGTAGTAAGCGTCGTCCACACTGATAGGCTTGATTTCACCCTCAACTTCGGTGGTCTCAACCTTGCCGCTGCCAAATCCTGAGAACAGCACATTGGCCAGCGAGCGATTCATGGCCTTACACATGATCTGGGTCAGAATAATGCCGCTGGCACCCACCAGGGACCCCGCCACGATGAGGATATTGTTGTCCACAGCAAAGCCTGCTGCACAGGCCGCGAGGCCCGAGTAGGAGTTCAGCAGCGAGATCACCACCGGCATGTCGGCCCCGCCGATGGGTATGACTGCCATGATGCCGAACACCAGTGACAGGCCGACCACCAGGTAGAGCCAGTGCGCCTGATCGGGCTGCAGGCAGAACATAACGGCGCTACCGAGAATACCCAGTACAATCAGGCTGTTCACGAACTGCTGGCCCACGAACATGACAGCGCCACTGCCGATTCTCTCGCTGAGCTTGCCGTAGGCAATCAGGGAGCCGGTGAACGTAAGGCCACCGATCAAAATCGACAGCACAATCGTCACCAGCGTGAAGGTGGCTGCATTAGGGGTCAACGCGGCCATACCCACCAACAGGCTGGCCATGCCGCCAAATCCGTTAAACAGTGCAACCATCTCCGGCATGGAGGTCATCGCTACCATGCGCGCAGCCAGCGCTCCAATCACACCACCAACAACGAAGCCGGCGAGAATGAAACGGTAATCGACAATGCCTTGATCCATCAGCGCGGCCACAATGGCAATCAGCATGCCAATGGCTGAAATCAGGTTGCCGCGCCGGGCCGTAGCCGGAGAGCCCAGCTGCTTCAGACCAAAAATAAACAGTGCCGCCGACAGGACGAAGGCGAATTGAATCAATGTTTGCATCGATCAGCCCTCCTTCTTCTTAAACATGGCCAGCATGCGGTCGGTCACCAGGTAACCACCCACAACGTTGATGCTGGCCAGGGCAACGGCCGCAGCACCCAGCCAGTTGGCAAGGTCCTGTTGGCCGGTGCCTGCCAGGCTCACGGCACCAACAACAGTGATACCGGAGATCGCATTGGCGCCAGACATCAAGGGTGTGTGCAGGGTAGCGGGCACTTTGTTGATTAGTTCGAAGCCCAGGAAGATGGACAACATCAGAATGAACGTAAGGAATACTTCTGCGGGAATCATATTACTGCCCTCCTGCCATCAGGTTCTTGATGGTGTCGTGCACCACCTCGCCGCCATGGGTGATGATGCACCCCGGCAGGATGTCGTCTTCGAAGTCGACCTTGAATAGCTTCTGCTCTTCGTCCCAGTTGTCTTCCACCAGGTTGAAGAGGTTCGAGGCGTACATCTGGCTCGCATCGCGGGCAACATCGCTGGACCAGTTGCCCGTGCCAATGAGTTGGACACCGGCAATGTTCACGACCTCACCGGGCACGGATCCTTCCACATTACCGCCCGTCTCGGCGGCCATATCGACGATCACAGAGCCAGTGGCCATGCCTTCGATCATGTCACTGGTCACCAGTACCGGCGGCTTACGGCCGAATACCTGAGCGGTGGTAATCACCACATCGGACTTGGCGATCACGTCCTTTTGCGCCTGACGCTGCATCTCCACCTGCTCGGGCGTAAGCTCTTTGGCGTAGCCACCGGCGGTTTCACCCGTCTCACCCAGGTCGATCTCCAGGAACTTGGCCCCCAGTGACTGCACCTGCTCAGCAACCACCGGGCGCGTATCAAACGCTGTCACCTTTGCGCCCAGGCGCTTGGCCGTCGCGATGGCCTGCAGGCCGGCAACACCGGCACCGATGACGAAGACATTGGCAGGCTTCAGTGTGCCGGCAGGCGTCATCATCATGGGCAGAATGCGGGGCAAGTAGCTCGCGGCCTTCATCACCATCACATACCCGGCGAGGTTAGCCTGAGAGCTCAAGGCATCCATCTTCTGGCTGCGTGTGGTCCGGGGAATCATCTCCATGCTGATCGCGGTCACACCGCGCTCTTTCAAGGCCGTGACCAGATCGTGCTCATTGAACGGATCGAGGAAGCTGATGTGGATACAGCCCGGCTTCATCAGGGCGATTTCATCGTGGCTGGGCTTGTGAATGCGAAGTAGTACATCTGCAGAGCCGAACAGGGCAGCGCGGTCAGTGACAATGGATGCACCTGCATCAATGTAGTCCTGGTCGCTGAAGCCGGCACTGTCGCCCATGCCGCTCTCGACATCGACGTCAGCGCCCAATCGGCACAGTTTTTTGGCTATATCAGGGATGATAGGAACCCGGTTTTCGCCGGGTAGTGTTTCCCTGGGAATGGCAAGGCGCATAGCGGTGGTTCCCGTGTAGCTGTAGTAATAGGCACGGCTTAATGCCGTGCTGCCTCTCTGCGGAGGCTAAGACCTCACGTGATTATCCATGAGGGCGAAAGACTGTAGCACAGCACTTCATGGCCAGGGGTGGATGGGCGTTATTCATACTGCGAATGTAACTATCTATAGCAATAGATGCGTCAAATGGCCAAACCGCAGGCAAAAAAAACCCACCAGCAGGCGGGTCTTTTCAAACCGCCAAATACCTAACCGGCGCGCAGCTGCAGGAACGGGTTCATCCAGCGGTACTTCCAGTTGGTGAACTTCAAGGGCGCATCGAGTACTGCCAGACAAATGCAGTCTTCTGACTGCAGTGCCGTAGGCGCATGCGTATCGTTGGCGGCGCGGTAAATAAAGTCACCCTCATGATAGCTGCCGTTGGCGTCAGAGAAACCGCCCTGCAGCACAAGGGTCATCTCAGAACCACGGTGATCATGATCGGGAATCTTGCCACCGGCCTTAATGTGATACAGCGCGAACTCGTAGCCGGGATCACCCGTCTTGAGGTAGCTGATGCGCAGTGATTCTGTCACCTTGCGCCACACCAACTCAGAGAAATCGCCCTTCATCAGCCGCTGGAGAATGGCAGGCGTTCTACCGACCTCTGTCTGGTCGGCCTCGGGAGCCTGGGCATAGCTCAGTGGCGCATCTTCGTCCAAACGTGCAAGCACGCTGTCGAGGACACTGTCGCCTACCGGAACCGGATCCAGGGCACCGAACAGCGCACTGCCGGCCTCCTGCAACTGTACCGCGGTGCGCTGACAGCTTTCGCAGTAATTGAGGTGGGCGGCAACGCAGGCCGACTGCGCCAACGGGAGATTGCCCGCTGCGTACTCGGTGAGCAAATCAATACTCGGATGAAACTTAGCCATACGTGTTACTGCTTTTCCATGTGAACTTGAAGTTTCTGGATTGCCAGTCGCACCCGTGACTTCACGGTGCCCAAAGGCAGATCCAACTCTCCGGCAGCCTCGGCGTGAGACTTGCCTTCCATATAAACCTTCGCGAGGATCTGCGCCTGATCGGAGGGCAACTGATCCATCAAATCGCGAATGCGATCGCCGCTGCGGCGACTTTGCAATACCGCGAAGGGCTCCTCGCCCTCCTGCTCTGGCGTAAAGTCCTCTGCCGCCAGCGGGGTATCGAACTTTTGCAAACGGCGGAACATGTCTGTTCGGCAGTTACGCGCAATCGTATATACCCATGTACTTGCTGCGGCCTTTTCCGGATTAAAGGCTGCGGCTTTTTGCCAAACTTTTAACATCACTTCCTGCACCAGCTCATCCGCGTGGGCCGCCGATAAACTGGAGCCCGACAGCGCAAACGCCTTTATCAGCGGCGCAAAATGACGAAATAATCGCGTAAACGCAGCGCGATCCTCGTTTGCGGCTATCAGCGTGAGGCACTCGCTCCACTCGTCAGTGCGGCGACCTGTAGGCGCTTGCCAACCGGACCCGCCTCCCTGATTCTCCACAATATGCATTCCGTATCTCCCCTGATCTCCACAGTATACGCGGGGTTATTGGTCACAGATCAACCAATTTCTGCCTGATCCGTTAACAGACTGCAGGCGTAATCTGGGCATATCCAAGACGTTTTAGGCCCTACAGGGCTGGAAGGTTACGTTTGAAAATAGCAGTTATTGGCTCAGGCATTTCCGGTTTAGCAAGTGCTTACTATCTGAGCAAGCATCACGAAGTCGCGGTCTTTGAGGCCGGTCACCGCGTGGGCGGTCACACAGCCACAGTTGACGTGAAGCTGGGCACCCGCCGCTACGCCGTGGATACAGGGTTCATTGTTTTCAACGATTGGACCTACCCGAATTTCATTGCATTGATGGACGAACTGGGCGTTGCCAGTCGACCAACAACAATGGGGTTCTCTGTTCATGACGAAGAAACGGGCCTGGAATATGCCGGTGGCAATCTCGACACCCTGTTCGCCCAGCGGCGCAACCTTGTCTCCTGGTCTTTCATAACCATGGTGCGGGACATTCTCCGCTTCAATCGTGAGAGCATCGAAGACCTTGAACATGAGCGCCTAGATCCCGGTGAAACGCTGGGCAGCTATTTGGAACGTAATGGCTACAGCGAGTCGTTCAAGCGGCAATACCTGATCGCTATGGGCTCCGCCATCTGGTCCGCCGATTGCGAGACCATGATGGGCTTCCCTGTCAGCTTCTTTGTTCGCTTCTTCAAGAATCACGGCCTGCTGTCGGTGAAGAACCGACCCCAGTGGCGCGTCATAGAAGGCGGCTCCCGAGAGTACCTGCGCCCCCTGTGCCAGCCCTTCGAAGAGCGCATTCACACCAGCACCCCGATAGCCAGCATCACGCGTCGCGCAGGCAGGGGTGTGAGCATCAGAACGCAAAGCGGTGAGACCCACAGCTTTGACCAGGTGGTCATTGCCACCCACTCCGACCAGGCATTGAAGCTGCTGGCTGACCCCAGCCCGGAAGAACTGGAAATCCTCGGGGCATTGCCTTACCAGGCTAATGATGTGGTGCTGCATACAGACACGCGCTTGTTGCCGAAGAACCGCAAGACATGGTCCAGCTGGAATTATCGCCTGGGCGTCGATGAGCAGCACGCCGTCGTAACCTACAACATGAATATCCTTCAGGGGATAGATGCACCGGAGACATTCTGCGTCACCCTGAACCAGACGGAAGACATCAATCCGCACCGCATCCTCGGCCGCTTCACCTACGATCATCCCGTGTTTTCGCTGGAAGGCATGGCAGCACAGCAGCGCTGGGCGGAGATTAACGGTGTGCGCGACACCTGGTATTGCGGCGCCTACTGGCATAACGGGTTCCATGAAGACGGCGTCGTCAGTGCGCTACGGGTTGCTGAAGGCCTCAGCACCCAGGGGCAGGTCGCCGCGTGAGGTCTCGCCTGTACCAGGGGACACTCCGGCACAGGCGACACTCGCCAAAGGAGCATGCCTTCAAGTACAGGGTGTTCATGCCCCTCATTTGCCTGGATGAGCTGCCGCAGCTTTTCAACGGCAACCCCCTGTGGTCTGCGACAGGTCCGGCCTTAGGCCGCTTTAAGCGCAGCGACTTCCTGGGCGATCCCGAGAAACCGCTGGAAGACGAAGTGCGCCGCCGTGTTCGTGAGGAGACGGGCCAATCTCACAAGGGACCCATCTACCTGCTCGCCAATATGCGCTACTTCGGAATGCAGATGAACCCCATCGCCTGTTACTACTGTTACAGCGACGACGAGAAGCGGCTGGAATACCTGGTTGCAGAGGTGAACAACACACCCTGGGATGAGCGGCACAGCTATGTGCTGACTGCACCGGAACAGGGAAACTGGATCAAGACCGGTTTTTCCAAAGCGTTCCACGTGTCCCCGTTCAACCCTATGAACATGCAGTACCGCTGGCGCAGCAACAACCCGGACAAGCGGTTAGTAATTCACCTAGCGAACGAGCAGGATGGCGACACGGTTTTCGATGCCACCCTGAGCTTGCAAGCCAAACCCATGACAGCTGGCGCGCTAAATGCACAGCTGCTGCTGTACCCCTTGATGACTGCCCGCATCGCACTTGCGATCTACTGGCAGGCACTGAAACTTTTCCTGAAGGGGGTACCGATACACCCGCACCCCCGCAGCAAACCCTCTGGAGCATAATATGAGTAACATGAGCGTCAGCCGCATTCGCGTACTGCCTCAGGCAACCAAGCTGTGGTCGGGCGATGAGCTATCACGCAAGGTATTGTTGAAAGTACTGGCCAACATCAAGGTGGGCAGCTTCACGATTCGCGACGGTAATGACGTTTTTCGGCTCGGTCGTCCCGGCGTCGCCGGTGAGCCCCAGGCCGAGGTCGTCGTGCATGACCCAGCGGTCTATCGGAAGATTCTTACCGGCGGCACCATCGCCTCGGGTGAAGCCTATATCGATGGCGACTGGAGTTCGCCGGATCTCACCGAAGTCACGCGGGTATTCAGCGCCAACATGCAGACCCTGCAATCCATGCAGGCACGCCAGCACTGGACCGTGCGCCTGGGGCTGAAGATTGCGCACATTGCCAATCGCAATACGAGGGAAGGCTCAAAGCGCAACATTTCTGCACACTATGACCTGGGCAATGACTTTTTCCGCCTGTTCCTGGATCCAACCATGATGTACTCATCGGCGCTGTTTAAAGACGCCGATGCCTCGCTGGAGACAGCGTCAGTGGCCAAGCTGGATGAGATATGCCAGCAACTGGAGCTCAGCCCGGATGATCACCTGGTTGAGATCGGCACAGGCTGGGGTGGTATGGCGATACACGCAGCAACGCAATACGGCTGCAGGGTAACGACGACCACAATCTCACGAGAACAGTATGATCACGCCCGTGAGCAAGTGAGACAGCGCGGCCTAGACGACCAGGTCACAGTCCTCTGTGAGGACTACCGCAACCTGACCGGCCAATATGACAAGCTGGTATCCATTGAGATGATTGAAGCCGTAGGCCACGAGTTCTACAACAGCTACTTTTCCAAGTGCTCTGAGCTGCTCAAGCCCAATGGCAAGATGGTCATTCAGGCGATCACCATGGCCGACCAGCGCTATGAGCAGGCACTGCATGCGGTGGACTATATCAAGCGGTACATCTTCCCCGGTGGCTGCTTGCCTTCGATCGCAGTCATTGCAGACCAGCTAGCGAAAAACACCGATATGCAGATGGTACATTTGCGCGATATTACCGAAGACTACGCCGACACCCTTGCAGAATGGCATCGCCGCTTCAACGGCAGCCTGGAGTCAGTGCGCGACATGGGCTTCGATGAGCGCTTCGTTCGCATGTGGCAGTTTTATCTGTCGTACTGCGAGGGCGGTTTCCGCGAGCGCATCATCGGTACCGTTCAACTGGCGTTTGCCAAGCCCGGGTATCGCTTCAAGGACTCAGTCGCCCGGGGCTAACGCAAGCTCGGTGCTGACTTCATAGTGCCAGCCGGGGGCCAGCAATGAGCGATAGGCAGGATCCGCATAGCGCGCGTCAATCAAAAGCGCGCTGCCACGGTCCCGCAGGGTCCGCACAACACGTCCCATCGCCTGATTCACTTTCTGCAGGGCCGGAAAGCGGTAGGTGAAATCAAAGCCCGCACCCAGAGTGTCGTCGTAGTAATTGGCCAGCTCTCTGGTTGCTTCGTTGAACTGGGGCATGCCCAACCCGATAACCACTACGCTGGATAACTGATCACCCGGCAGGTCCACACCTTCGGCAAAGACGCCACCTAACAGGCAGAACACCACCAGATTACGCTGCTGTCGCAGAGCATCCAGCGCCGCATCGCGCTCAATCTGGGATTGGTCACGCGATTGAACCCAGAGCTCGCGGTCAGTGTCCAGGCGCGCCTCAAGTTGCGCCAAACAATCCTGCATATAGGCGTAAGAGGGGAAAAACACCATGCAGTTACCGGGCGTAGCATCCAGCCACTCCAAGAGGGTCGATGCGAGATCAAACAAGGTCCGTGACCGGGCCTGCCAACGCGTATCAATGCCCGTGTGCAGGGTAACTTTCAGCTGCGATGCATCGAAGGGTGAGGACAGCTGCCGGTAGACCGTGCCCTCCGGCAGCCCCAGGCCCAGTCGTGCCCAGTTAAAGGGCGAAAGTGTTGCCGAGAAGGCAATGCTTGAATGCAGTCGCGCATGGCGCTGTGCGAGCAATCGATGTGGATCCAAACACACAAGCTCTACTCGAAGGCCCTGCTTACCCTCGCCTCGCAGTAGCCGGATGCAATAGTCATCGCCCAGACACTCGATAACGCGTTGGAACTGCAGTACATCGAAGTAAAAGGCGAGCACTGCTGGCGCCCGGGCATTAAGCCCGGGATCATCCGCCAATGCATCCATGTAGCTCGTGGTAAACCCCGTCAGGCTTTCGACCAGCGCGGCAGGAGGCTCATCCAGTCGATATTGTGCGCCTGTAAAGTCTTGGAGCTTTTGCAAACTCAGCAGTTGCCTGTTGACCGCATCCAGACGTTTACGAAGAGCTCCTTGAACCTGCCCCCTAGCCGCCATCAAAGCTGATTTCAGCAGGCTCGCGCTGTACATGTCGCGCGCACGATCCGGCAAGTTATGCGCCTCGTCGATCAGCGCGGTACGGCGCTGCCCCGATTCGCTGGCTCCCACCGCTGCAGTCAGACCAAAGACGCCGTGAAGGTCACTCACGATAACGTCGGCATAGGGCACCAACTCCTGAGCGAGATAGTAGGGGCAGACCCGATGTTCCCGTGCCAGTGACTCGATGTCGGGCCTGGCCAGCGATGTCTGTTGCAATGCCGCTGCCCGGGCATCGGGCAAGCGGTCGTAGAAGCCTAGTGCGTAACTGCATTCTTCCGCGCGACAGGCCTTGCCCGGCGAAAAGCACACAGTTTCTCGAGCGGTTAGCGTGAGGGTGATCGCCCTCATGCCCTGTTCCTTGAGCTGGGCAATCGCCGACTCTGCCGCTCGCTTGCCGGTATTGCGGGCCGTGCAAAATAGAAGACTGTCGTGCTTCCCGGTTTCCAGCGCACGCAAGGCGGGGAACAACACCGCCTGCGTTTTCCCAATACCGGTGGGCGCCTCCAACATCAGTCGCCCTGATTGCGCAATGCATCGGTAACTGAGTTCGGCCATCTCACGCTGGCCCTGCCGGTAGGTGGCAAAGGGAAATCCCAGTGCGCGCAGACTTTGGTCGCGTTGCTCACGCAGGCTCATCAACGCACTGAGATGCTTCCCGTAGCGCTGCAGGGTTTCTTCCAGAAAGCGCGCCAGTTCCTCCGCGGTGTAGGACTGCTCCAGCGGGTATTCCTGATCCCTGTCGAGAAAGTACCAACACAGGCGCACCTGTACTTGCGCTAAATTTTCGGCGCGGGCGATGAGCGCGGCATACAGGCGCCCCTGCGCCAGATGCTGGCGAGTGACTGTTTCGGGAATACCGGCTGGATCCGTGCGGCAGGTTTTAATTTCTTCCACGGTGGCCGTGGCCCCATGCCAACCGTCGGCGCGACCACGAACCGTTAGCGGCATTTCACTAACTGTAATTTCAGCTTCCACCGGATATTCGGGCTGATAGTCAGCTGGCCTGCGTTTATACAGGCGCTGGTGACCTTCAGTACCCTCGCTGGCCGTGGGCGAGGCACTGAAGCGCATATCGATATCGCCACTGCGGTGACAGAACCGCGCCAGCTCGCCCACACTCACAGTATGTTCAGTCATCGATCCACTGCACCCAGAGCACACTTGCCGGGATGGACGCTGACTGAAAGAAATTGAGCCAGCGTTTCTGGCTTGCCTGCAGTGCGTCTCCAGGGCCTTTAACCTCGATCATTTCGTAGCGCGCTGCTCCGGGATCAAGCGCAATCAAATCGGGGAACCCGCGGCGGTTCTCGCCAGGGTCGAATAGCAGGCGGTCCCAAATGGCCAGCAGATGCGCCTTGGGCATGCAGACGAGCACGTCCTCTATCAATGCTTCATCCAGTAAGCCCCAACTGACCCAGCGGTTCTGCAGGCCCTTAACCCGCCTAAAGGTATCCGTCAGGGTTTGCACCAGGGGCAGCTCTTCCAGTTCGTCACGACGCGCGGCAATCTGTTTCCGCCGACGCAAGGAAAATTCCTGCGCGTACATATCCGCGGGCACGGACTGGAAGGGGTTGTTAAATGCGCCCGCAACAGGGCTAAAGATAACGTCCCAGTAGGCAAGGCCGAAAAGACTGTTCATCAGGGCGTTCTCTACATAGCGCACCTGTGGCCACTGTTGCATCAACGCCGTGGCCGTATCACGCTCGACCGAGCCTGTCTCTCGCACAATGTTCAGATGGCGTTCACTGAAGGGCGCCTTGGTGCGCGGAGCCCGCTCGCCAAACAGGGCGCGACGCGCCTTAACCTGCAACCGCCCGGCAGCATCGTATTCATCTTCACACCAGGGCTGCGCCAGTACGGTCTCGCACAGCGCCAAGGCCTCTTCCCAGCGCTCCTGTGCAACCAGCACGCGTATGTTGCGCTCGCGCGCAGGATGCCGGTGCGACTCGCAGTATAGGAGCATGGCATGGTCGTACAGTGCCATTCGCTCCAGTTCCCTGGCCACGCGATTAAGCAGCGCATGAAAGCGCGGGCGGTTGGCCTCATACCCCACCTGCACAGTGCCAATCAATTGCGCGAGCTGTTGCAGGCTGTCGCGTTGGGCCTCCTCTTCCAGCATTGTGCGTTGCTCGCGCCACAACCAATAGGTGTCGGCGCACTCGCCGATCAAGAGGTACTCCTCAACCGCCTCCCGGGACGGAAACAGACGATGCGCTCGATCCAGCGGATACTGCACGTACCGCATCACTCCCAAATCACTCAACACGAACTCAGTGAGGTCCTGACGGCGGTTACCAAAAAACAGTAGCTGCAGGAGGGCCACGTGTTCGGTCCACGAGGGCGCCACGATGACAGTCTCGTCGTAGGCAACACAGCGCCGGGCCAAATCGGCCTGCGTGAGCTCCCCTCGGCTCAGCGCCTGATCCAAAACGGCCATCAGCGCAGACTTCGGGGCCGTTGTTGGCAGCGACTCAGCGCACTCAGGAAAAATCTTTCGCAGTTCCGCCAGGGTAAACAGCCCTTGCACATCGTCGAGCTCCAGGGCTTGCGCCTCCAGCAGCCAGTTGCAGGCCAGTAAGTGTTCCAGCGGAGCCCGCAGATCCCCAATTTCCGGGTAACTCAACTTGGCGCTGCGAAACCAGGGTCCGCGGCGGGAGATCAAACGCAGATACAGGCACTGGGACTCCTCATCCATTGCATCATAGTGTTCAATGAATGCCAGCTCGTCGGCTTGCAGGAGATCTGCGTATTGCGCCTGCACAGTGCTGTACAGAACACGAAAGTTTTCCAGGTAATAACGCGGCGGCAGCACGGGTGTCTGGTTGACCACCGTACTCCCTGTCATCGCTAGCGTTGACTCTGCTGCAGCAGAACGCCGGGAATAATCAGCGCAAGACCCACCAGCGTTGCAGGGTGAATGGCCTCACCGAGAATTGTGCCAATGAACACCAGAGACAGCATGGGCGACAGAAAAATCAGATTGCCAACGCGGGACACATTGCTGGCAAGGCGCAAGGCCGTAGACCACAGGGCAAAGGTCACTCCCATCTCAAACAGGCCAACATAGATGGCTGCAGCCAGGCCAAGTCCACTCGGGGGTAGCAACCCGGCATACAGGTGGCAGGCCAACAGTGCCACGGGCGCAGCAATCAGAAAGTTGAGCGAGAGCGAAACTATGGAATCTCGGGTATTGCGCGCACTGGCTATCCAGTAGAGTGCCCAGATCACCGTGCTAACCAACGCAAGCGCCACGCCCAGGCCAGAAGCAAACTGCATTTCAAGCACATTGCCGCTAGTGGCAATGATTACCACACCAACGTACCCCAGGGCTACAGCGACGAGGTCGCGCCGGCTGAGCCGTTGCCCGAGCAAGGGCACGGCAAGAAGCGCCAACATAATGGCCCAACTGTAATTAATCGTTTGTGCCTGCTGCGCCGGCAGAAGGTCGTAGGCTTCCAGCAGGATCAGGTAGTACAGCAGCGGATTGAGTGCCGCCATTATCAGGAAATACAGCGGTGTCTCGCGCAGGTACTGAGGTATCAATGTCGCTTTACCCTGCGCAATCACAATGCCGACCAAAGCAATGGCAGAGGTTGTGATGGCGTAGGCCAGTAACTGTATGACCGCCAGATCGCGAAGTGCCAGTTTGAAGGCGGTGGCCGCCGTGGACCAGGCAAGCACAGCAGCGAGGCCCAGCAACAACGCTCGTCTGTCATTCGTCACCGTGCCATCACTCCGGTTGCAGCCGAATAAGGCGAGAGCCGTCAGCCAAGGCATAGATCAAACCATCCGGGCCGACCTGCACGTCGCGGATGCGCATTTTCAGGTCTGACAGCAATCGTGTCTCAGCGCCTAACCCACTGTCTGTAAGTTTGAGTCGGCTTATGCGGGTGAGCTTCAGGCCCGCCACCAGCAACGAAGGCGACCAGCCGGGATAGGCATCACCCGAGTAGAAGTCCATGCCCGCAGCACCTATCGACGGCACCCAGTAAATCAACGGCTGAGCCATGCCGTCAGCGTGGGTACCCACACCAATATTGCCGCCACTGTACTCCTTGCCATAAGTGATCACAGGCCAACCATAGTTGGTACCGGCCGCGAGTGCATTCACTTCATCACCGCCACGGGGACCGTGCTCCGCCACCCAGATCTCGCCCGAGACCGGATGCTTTGCCATGCCCTGCGGGTTGCGGTGACCGTAGGTCCAGATCTCCGGCAGGGCATCTGCTAGATCGACAAAGGGATTGTCCGCAGGGACACGGCCATCATCGTGCAGCCGAATCACTTTGCCATTGTGGGTGTCCAGGTCCTGAGCACGATCACGATTGCCCCTATCGCCAACGGTGATGAAGAGGTAGCCGTTGTCCCACAGCAGACGTGACCCAAAATGACGGCGCTGGGAGAAAAAGGGCTGGGCCGTAAACAGCGACTCCACATCAACCAGCGCATCACCAACCAGCCGCGCGCGACTGACACGGGTACTGTACTTGCGATCCTGCGCCACCGTGTAGCTGAGGTAGATGGTTTGGTTACTTGCGAACTGCGGGTGAACCAACACGTCCATCAGCCCGCCCTGTCCGGTGGCAGTGACCTCGGGCAATCCGGCAATCGCAGTGGTAGCAAAGGTGCTGCCATCCACTCGCAAGAGGGAACCTTCCAATTCTGTAACCAGCAGCGATCCATTGGGCAGGAAATCCATACCCCAGGGCTGGTCCAAATTATCCAGCAGCGTATGCATGGCTATGCCCGCTGGCGTGCCGGGCGCTGTACTGGTAGCTGGGGCCTCAGTCAGGCTCGCCCGGGGCGGAACCTCTACACCGGGTCCGGTGCAGGCTGCTACGGCTAGAGAAATGACAAATAAAACCAGTGCGGGGCGCATAGAGAAATTAGCTAACAGCGGATCTGAAAGTGGGCCGCTATGGTAATGGAAGCTGCCAGCCCTGTCAGACCTCGATGGCTGCATGGGGGGCGCGCTGTACGCCGGGGCTAATTTCCGGCATCCTGCCGGCTTTACGAGCCTTGGAGCCCTGCGGCTGCCTGGCCTGCGCAACACGTGGACCCCACCTTGAGCGAAACAAGCACTAGCCAACACGCCAATGCAAACCTGACACCTGCACTGGCCCTGACCCCCATTCTCCTGCTGATCGCCATGCTGGCCTGCTCGGTGTACCTGTTCGGGGCAGATTCCTCCTACGGAGCCAACC
>SPKZ01006935.1_pt1 | contig 47010 bp, 42 predicted proteins | sample 2456571 | NCBI WGS metagenome assembly SPKZ01 (sample SAMN11192286, study PRJNA482655) | marine metagenome | biome: ENVO:00000447; feature: ENVO:00000244|ENVO:00000211|ENVO:00000569|ENVO:00002023; material: ENVO:00002151; isolation source: ocean water from marine abyssalpelagic zone ...
CCTCATCATTGTTCAAAGTCAATTATGTATACCAAAGATGAGAATGATAACAATGTGTTTCAACAAGAGATGATGGATGATCTAGCAAACTACTGTCTTGATACAGGTTATATTATAAGTAGTTCTAAATCTGTGCCATCTTCGAACAAAAAAGGTGATAATCCTCCTCATGTCATCGCTAAAGATCGATACGAGGAAATAGTTTCAAATGACTTTTTATGTACACATAATGAAGAATCTGAAGACGCAGAGCCAATTGTATTTGAAAAAACAGATGATGGCCTTAGTTTAAATGGCGAACATATAAGCAATACAAGTTGCAAAGATCTTGGTGCAAGTATTAGTGAAGCAAGGAGTAGTGGTACACCACCAACTAATACTGCCGGATTTGGAGTGTTATAACTTGCACTCCAGCGGACAAGACAAAGCTATAGCTCAACTTAAACGAATAGAAAGTGCTTCAGATACAGGCTTTAGAGTTGTTAAAGTCTATGCTCAAACTGAAGATAGCTCGTATTTGTTTATTTTAGTTGAAATTAATTGCTCTAATATTAAATCATCTACTGATGGGTTGCAGTTAAAGAGCAGGGAAAAGTTTGTTCTTCGAGTTCGAGACAACTTCCCTTTTTCATATCCGACAGTATATGTAAGTCACAATAGGTTTAATGGGTTTTCTCATGTCCAATGGGTTAGACATTTATGTTTATATTTATCACCATTAACAGAATGGAATATTAGTGATGGCATGTATGGCTATATTGAACGATTACATCAATGGTTAGTTAGAGGGGCAAAAAATAGTCATGAGCTAGATGGACAACCATTGCATCCACCTGCCGTTTATCCAGGCAGTAAAGATTTACCTAGTGTGATAATTAGAAATGACACGCCTTCATTTGAAGGACCTTTCTGGCTAGGTTTTGCTGTTATGGAAAATATAAACGAAAAGAGGGTTGATCTAGTCGGTTGGCAACAAGGTCTTCAAAAACCTGTTTCTGGTTTTTTATCACCTGTAATTCTACTAAGTGAAAACTTTCCTTTTGAATACCCTAATAAAGCTGAAGATCTTTTTAAACAAATAGAACTATTAGGTGTAAAAACTGAAACAGTTCATGCATTGTCTTTATTCTCTTCTCTAGTAAATAATAATGAAACGCCACTGTATTTAATTGTTGGTTCGCCAATGAGAGGTATAAAGCATCAAAAAACATTTCAACACTTATCAGTTTGGTCAATAGATGAACTAACTAAAAATGCGATTGGAATGGAAATTCAATGTGCTGATTTATTAACAAAAAAGGTTGACGATGAGTTCACTGCCAATGTTAAAAAATTAAGTATTGAGTGTAAAGAGCAATCGATGTCAGCACTAAAATCAGCAGATATGAGATGGTGCTCAGTTCAAGAAGATAGGAGCGAAGTGACAATAAGAAGAGATAATAATACTTCGGCTAATGCTTATTCTAATAAGGCCATCGCCTTATGGGGATGTGGAGCTTTAGGTAGTTATATTGCAGAAATATTGGTACGTTCAGGGGCAACACACCTTATATTAAGAGATAATAAAAAAGTAACCCCCGGAATATTAGTTAGGCAAAACTATGAAGATGCTGATATTGGAAATTGGAAATGCGATAGTCTGAAAAACAGACTTCTTCGTATAAACCCCAAAGTTACTATCGAAACTGATAATGATGATATATCTAGTTCATTCAATACATTAGCTGAATTAAGTGAAGATGAGAGCAATCCATATGATCTTATTATTGATGCAACAGCTTCTAATTTTGTTCACCTATCTTTAGAAGAATATTTGAAAGGGGTTACTCCAAACGTTGCTTTAGCCTCTGTAATCATTGGAGCTAAAGCAAGTAGTGCTCTATTTAGTTATTTTCCTTCTGTAAAAAGTGGTGCAATTTCAGATGCTTTGAGAAAGTCTAAAATTAAAGCATTAAAAACGAAAAACATGGGGAATTACGCTAAAGAATTTTGGCCCAATCAAGCCGACTTCTTAAATTTTCAGCCAGAGCCGGGCTGTTCAGACCCTACTTTTATAGGATCATCAATAGATATGATGATCCTAGTCGGGAGAGTAATGGATTTATTAGGTAAATCATTAGTTTCAGCTAAATCGTCATCTACTCATATGCTGTCTAAAAATCCATCAGAAGATAAAGATTTTTTCTTAGAACATTCCGAAGATTTAATAGTAGATTTACCTGATAATTATCAGGTTAGATTTGATCGTAAAGTTATAAAAGATATATATAAAGTCATTTCAAAATCCAAAAGAAGTTGTAAAAAAGTTTGTGAAACTGGAGGGCTTTTGTTTGGACAAATCGATCATGCAAGTGAAATTGTTTGGATTACCGAGATAATGGGACCTCCTAAAGATAGTATATCTCTTCCCGAAAAATTTGTTTGTGGCACGAAAGGTACTAAAGAGTTTAATTCTCAATCCTCTATAAAAACTCAAGGCTCAGTGCATTATATTGGAATGTGGCATACACACCCCGTAAGTTCAGCAGTACCGAGCTTTATAGATATGCAGGGTATGGCTGGGATAATGTGTAATGACGGTTTTGCTGCTGAATCTCAAATGCTATTAATTATTGGTCATAGCAGCAAAAACCCAGAATTTGGTATTTATCAGTTTTCAACATCTGATATTCAATCAATTAATAGTGGAGAATTAGAAATGAAATTTAAACATAACGGAACAATAGTAAAGGAGAAAAAGTAATGAAATTTGATACGTATACCCTAAAGGGCAGAATAGTTCCTGCTTTCTTTTCAATAATAATTCCAATAATGATCTTTAATCACTTTTATACCAGTGAAGAATTTTCAAAATTTGTTGGAGAGGTTATGGGAGCAAAATTGGTATCCAATTTAACAATCTCATCTATTTGCTTAATTTTTCTTTCTCAATTTGGGAGAGTTCTTGGTAAAAATGTATTTGAAAAGAATATTTTTAAAGAAGAGAGGTTCATGCCAACAACTAATTTTTTGCTGTTTTCTGATGATACATATAGTGATCAACATAAATTAAAAATTCGCGACAAAATGGCGACTGATTTTAAATCAACAATACCTTCTAAAGAGGAAGAAGCTAATGATATCAATCAGTCAAGAATGATAATTGTAGAGTTAATGGCTTTAGTTAGAAGCAAACTGAAAGGAAATACATTTCTTTTGCAGCACAATATTGAGTATGGAGCTATGAGGAATGTGATTGGTGGTTCTATTCTTGGTGTCCTCTTATCTATTGGGAATATTATTTTTTTCAAGTATGCGATGGTAAATGAACTAGCTGTGAATATTAGTATTGTGACTTTAATTGTTTATGGATTACTCATAGTTTTGAGTAAAATTTTAATTGAATTTTACGGAAAAAGTTACGCAAAAATTTTATTTCGTGAATATTTATCTTTGGACTCAAAAAGTAAATAGACCGTTATTTTTTAGCATATTTATTAAAATAAATTATTTTTTCAATATCAACGACACCTTTTGCTAAGCCTAGTCTCATAGCGGGAGTGTCGTTGTATTTTTCTGAAAGTTGGCAATAGTTATAGAAAACACGAAAAATATCACCTAACTTCTGATACATCTCTGGATTATAAGGACTATAGCCATTCCATAATCGACCTTGATTAGAGCCAGATGAGAAAGGTCTTTCAAACATATTAACTCTACGTCTAATTTGCATGAAAAACCTGTCTATGGTGTTAGTTGGCATGCAAAACTGATCCGCTTTAGCGTTTATTGGCAAATAACATTGACCCTACGCATTTCCATTCAACTCAATATTTATCATGACCACAGAGCATCTAATGATATTTAGTTCATCACAAATAGTGGTTCAGTTTTAGTTGCCAATTAACAACATTAATAACAAAACCTGATATGCAGAAATTCTATGGATGAGTAAATTTCAAATAGGAAACGTGTTATTGGGATAAGTTTCTGTGGAGATAAAAGCCTTGCAGTAAATTAAGCTCAGTTGAATTACTCCAAGCATCCAATAAGTTTTTAAACTCATCAAGCTCGTCTTTAGATACGGTTTCAACCAGTGCTTTTTCAGAAAGAGAGTTTAAGCGTTCAAGGTCAATTTGATTCATGTTCATCATCCATGATTAGTAGAATGTTAAGTATAGATTAGATTTAAAATTTGCGTTAAAAATTATCCCTTGAAGTATTCTAAGCACCTAGTTGAATATCAATAAATTTCTCATTAACATGATTCATTAAAGGCACTAGTTGTTCTATTGAGGAACCAAACCAGTAATCTTTATCTTCGGGTAATATCAACACAGGCATTCGTTTATGATATTGAGCACACTTTTCATTGGGGGCAGTTGTTAACGTCACAAGCTCAGTCATTTCATTCTTAAATAAAATACCAGCCATATACAAAGGTACTTTGTCTACTTGCTCAAAGAAGTATTTAACCTTTTTACCATCTTCTGTACGCCACTCGTACCATCCATTACACGGTACTAAGCAACGTTGATATTGAAAGGATTGTTTGAAAGTAGGCTTGATGGCAACAGTTTCAGATTGCGCGTTGATGATAAGTTTTTTTGACCACTTGGGCTTTATTCCCCAGTTTGCATTGATTTGTTGGTAGCCGTTTTCTGCTGTCGTGATAGTTGATACAGTTTGACTTGGACTAAAATTTGTATTCGTTGCAACATCAAATTGCGTATTGAATAAGTTGCTAACAATAGTGCTTATTTTATTATCTACATGAAATCGACCACACATATTTAGCTCTCAACATTGAATTTTCGGAATATCTGACCATTTACTAGTATATCCAGGCGATAAAAAACTTCGCCTCATTTGCCATTTCTCTCTTTGGCCAGCCGCTGCAACTTCGATTATTCCATTGCCATATCGATTATTAATATGATCATAACACTGCATTAGTTCTGGATTATTCACACTAACATTAAACATATCATGTTGCTGAAATTGACTGTTTTCTAGCTCAATTGCACCAACACCACATCGATAAAAATTTACACCATTTTGAAAAATATTATCAAAAACAAATGAAATCCCCGCAGCAATTTTAAGGGTGTTATCTGTCGCAACGGGAAACTCGTAAATGAGTGATTTTTTATAATAATTATCATCGTGAGGAGAGCTTGAAGCAAACACTAACAGCCGTTTTATGAGAGAACGTTGCTTTCTTACTTTGCGAGCAACAATACATCCGTGACTAGTTATGGCCGCTTTAAGTGAATTATACTCAGTAATTCGTTGACCAAAACTTCTTGTAGAAAAGATCTCTTTTTTATCTTGTCTTACTTCATCCCAATTTAAACATTGCATGCCATTTAACTCATTTACTGTTCGCTCAACAACTACTGAAAACTTACTTCGCATTGCTTTTGGTGATTGATTAGCTAGCTCCCAAGCGGTTTTTATCCCTAAAATATTGAGACGTTTACCTAATTTTGAGCCAATGCCCCACACATCGGTTAATGACATTCTCTCTAATATTTCATTTCGTGAACAATCATCATTGATAACAGCAACACCGTTATACCCAGCAAGCTTTTTAGCCGCATGGTTCGCAGCTTTTGCTAACGTTGGTGTAGTACCAAAACCAACGCCAACTGGTAATCTAGTTTCTCTCCAAACAGCTCTACGTATTTCGTGCCCATATTGATGCCAACCTTTAATGAGAGAATCGTAATTTTTAAAATGAAGAAATGATTCATCGATAGAATATACATACTGATTATCACAAAAACGACTAATGACATTCATCATTCTTTCACTTAAATCGGCATATAACTCATAGTTTGATGAACGAACAACTACGTTATGTTTTGCTAGAAAATTCTTAATTTGAAAATATGGTATAAATTTTGAAATACCAAGCTTTCGAGCGATAGGATCTACTGCACAGATGCAGCCATCGTTATTAGTTAGAACAACAACAGGCTTGTTTCTTATACTTGGGTCAAAGACTTTTTCAGCGCTAGCATAATAGCTAACAGCATCGACTAATGCATACATGCTAGTAACGCTCTTAATTTTCGATGAAGTCTAAAAGAGCATGTGACAACTCCTTCAAGCTGAAATTCATCTTCAGGTGAGATTGAAACAGGCTGATACTTTGGAGAGGCAGAGAGCAATCTAGCAAATTTTTTATCTATATATTTACAAGTAAAGCAGCCATTGTAATTTGCGACAATCACATCGCCATCTTTCACTTCTTCAGATCGATCCACTAGTAACAAGTCACCATCAAAAATTCCAGCCTCAACCATTGATTCACCTTGAGCTAAACCAAAAAACGTTGCATCCGGGTTTGAAATCAAAAGCTTATCTAACGATAAACCTAGTTCTTTATATTCTGCGGCTGGAGATTCAAAGCCTGAGATGCCTGCTTCGATTAAAATGGGAATAAATTTCATTAAAACACCAGTAACTGTACAAAAACACAGTATACTTTAATGGTGATATTTTTGAAAGTATCAGATTACTAAATATGCATGATTAAAATATCAGCTTCATTCATTAGAAAAATAGGAGCTACACTGCAAAGCAGTGGTGTAACTGAATATTAATAGCTAATAATCAAATATTCAATATGGACAATCATTTGGAATGATCATATTGCTGCTGAGCTAATTTTGCTGAATTTATTGCCCGTTCAAAAAAGTCATCCGTTCTTTTTCTTGAACAAAGGATGTTTTCATCAACGTACTTTTCAATCTCGATGAATAGCCCTCTAGAACCATGCCACCAATCAATCGTGTACACTTTCTTTCCATGGCGGATCTTCACTTTTATTTCATGCCTTGGCTCTTTTGGATAAAACACAAAAATAGGAGAATTATATTCACTTGCTCCCAATGTAAGCCAATGCACATATTTAGCGGGTGCTTTGATCACTCTCTCAGCCACATGGCTGCGCTTCGGGGCATACTTCCACTTATCAGGATTAACATAAATATTCAGCCCAAAGCTTGCTAACTTGACACCGTTTATTGCTACATATCCCTGTTCTAGCTCAACAGGAAGTAAACCAAAATCTTTTTTTACAAATGAATCTATCGAATTGTGGTGGTGATACCAAGATAATGAATTAACAATGCTTCCCCACTCAGGGTGCTCTGGATCGATATAACCAGGAAATGAATCAGGTGGTCTGTGGTAATAGTAATTAAGATTCTCTGGGTAGTTTAGTTCCCAGGAGCAAGCTACAGCATACTCAGGATAATAATCTTCATGCTCCCAATGCCATACTCCATCAGGGGAGAGTAGAACTCTATCATAATCACAAATCATCGCCCCTTTGGACTCAAAATATAGTTCAAAAATCGGATTTAGAATACCAACTGGCCTACCCATAGTGTCTTGTTCAATGCATTCTACACTTTCAGGTATATGTAAATGAAATTCAGGTTTATTAATTGTAAACATCCCTTTAGTTAAATTCCAACTTGCTTTAGTTAATAGGTTCTTTGTATATACTGTAATCAATAGTGCTTATAGTTTTTTCTAAAAATATTATTGAGTTGTGATATAGAAGTAGCATTTCATGATCAAAAAATACCGCCACCCTATTTAACATATTAAAGGTTGCAGCAATTTCTGGCTTGTTACCCTCATATTTTCTTATAGTTCTAGAGCATGGTTTTTTTGAAAATTTCAAATGGCGATCAAGAATGTCGGTTGAGGGAGTGTAATTGTGGCCGAATAGCTTTAACTTGGTGGCCTTTAATATAGCTCTAATTCTTGAAGGAGTTAAACTCATTCGTAAAGCTATTTCTTTGGTTGTTATATTGAAATAAAAGAGTAAAACAACGATCAAGTTTCGTGCGGCACTTTGTTCTGAACTCCCTTTCCATTTAATTATATTAGGTTTTGGGTAGTCATTGTTCCAATAACAATATGGAGGTATTTTAAAAGCCTCATTAATTTCTAATTTTTTTAAACACTTTGGTTTTATATAATTGAGCATACTTTATAATTTACTCCAGTATCTATTGTTTAATTTCATCAATGATAACTTCATTGGACTCAATAACTTTGACGGTACAGATAAAGCGGCTGTTCGAGAATATTCACTTTGCTTTAGCCCCATAAAATGAATCATAGGCATTATGGCAATGTCAGCAAAAGCTGAAATAGATACTAGGGTTGCAAAGTTGAACACTAATATTTTAGATTTAAACATAATCAGTCACTTCCATGTCATTTGATAATCATACATTCTAATATGTACAAATAATAAGCAACATCTATTTTATGAATCCTAGCTTAATACCTTTAATTACTAATAAGCATGATAGATTAGATATTTAATCCTCATATGTCTGTAAGAATAACTTAATTATTTTCGAGATGATAAAAGTGTCACTAAATTATGGCTTAATCTATCTAAAACAGATTGTGTTTCCATGTCCCATTGCTGATTTAAATACTCGATGACTAGATTGACGTTTGAAGGGAATAGTACTTTTCCGTCTACCTTAGCAAACGGCCCATCAGTTTCGAGTAACACCCTATCCTGAGGTAACCAAGAAATAATTTTCTTTCCTCTTGATGATTGCAACATTGCTGGCCCTATAGAAAAGTAGCAACCTAACTCAGCAGCCTTAAATACTTGTTTTTTAGTTGCCAAGAACCAGTGCAAAATAGGGGTTCCAGATTTTGGGAACTGGTTCAAACAATCTAAGATTTGCTCTACTGCATTTAAACTATGAATTGTTAGTATTTTATCGTCGAATTCTTCACATTTATTTAATATATGCTTAAAAACGGATAATTGAACATCCAAGTGTTCCTTATATCCACTAGAGCCATCAAGACCTATTTCACCAATATATCTAGTTTGATCAACTAACTTATCAAATAATACAAGCTCATTTTCTCTTTGATGCGCTAACTGAGGATGTAAGCCTAATGCTGTTTTGCAATGATTTAAGCCTTCAGTTAACTTAACAGTACCTTCCCAAGCAGAAGGTACTGTCGTAACAGATAGAACATAGTAATTTGATTGCCTTATATCATTCAATATCTCTTGATGATTAGGATATAAATCAACATGGCAATGCATGTCCATCATTATGTTTTTTCCGACTTCAGAAATATTTCAACTTCTTTTAAGCCACGCTCTATTGTTGATTCTAATTGATTTCTGATCGTAATATCTTCTGGGATCGGACCGCTTTGTCGCAACCATGACTTATAATTTTTTGCTTTATTTTGTCTGATAATCGCAGTAGATAAGGCTTGAAGATCATCACGAGTATCTTTCTCTTTCATTAAGCCCTTAAGTCTTTTAGTTTTGTACGGGGCATCCACCGTAAACCCGGAATGATGCACAGAAGCTCTTCGAATTATACAAGGAACACAATGTCCACACTGCTTATTTTCACGATGCCAATGACTACATGAAACGCTTAAGGGTATAGCTTTTTCTATTGCTTTTTGATCAACACACTCAGCTAACATTTCACCTTTTGTTTTAAATTGATATGGATTGACGAATTTCACATGAAATCCAGCATCTTTAAGGAGTCCTTCCAATCGACTTAGAAAATGAGGATGCGTTGTGCGAGTGCTATGACTGCCAATTCGTCTTCTCGTTAATGGTGGATTTATTGATATATAGCCATTTTCCGGCACGATGATTGTAGAAATATCAGAGTCATTATTAGCACTTCTTAATGCTGAAATACCAAGTACAGACATAGCGAGAAAGTTAAAACTTCGTCCGCGCATTGTTACATCAGTTTTATCTTTTAATCGATCAATAAGATGAGGAGATATAGAATAAGATAATTCGCCAAATGGCGGGGTTAATAATGTTTTAATTTTTTCTTGTTTAGCACCATCACCTCGGTAAGCATGACTTACTAATAATGGTTTATAATCCGACTTTCCATTAAGTATGTCTATTGCACCTACCGCACTATCTAAGCCACCAGAAAATAAACAAATAGCATTTAAACCTTTCAGGCTCCTAGCTTTTGCTTTGGCTTTGTCACTTTTTTTAGGTTTTGGCATTCGCATCTTTGTTTTTATAAATGTGAACATCCATTGGTCACCTGTCAAAAAATTCAAAATTGAACTTAATTCTTCAGCCAAAAAACCCCACATATTTACATTGGATACAGGAACGTGTAAGTGCATTTGTCTAGCCCAAGCGTTTGCGGCTTTATCTCTCAATTCAAAGGTGTCCGCTGCGGTAACTGCTGTTGCAATGGTAAGTAAGTCAATGGCATCACCATCAACATAAACACCAAGATCACGCACAGTGTCCATTAAAGCTCTAGAAGCCAAACTGTTTTTACTACTGTCATATTGATGAGTATTATAAATTTGAACTGGATGACAGCCTTCTGAAAATTCAGGTAATTTAGCCGGATCGTTATTAAAATAAAAATTAGTCATCGAAACTCTCCCACTCGTCAACAGTCATTGAAATTGCATCTATTTGAATTTTTGTAATATTGTCTCTGGTGATATTACTTGGGTTTCCATTAGTCACGATATCCATTTGCTCTTGTGCAATCACTTTTATTAATTCCCTTAATTCTTCTTCCATTCTGTGATGTTTGCTTGGAGGTTCAACATGAAACCAAGCTCTACCCATTCCTGTAACGACATCCTGAAATATGAGATCGGTTAAATAGCATGAAATAGTTTCTTGTATAACTTCATCAGTAAAGCTTTCAGGTTCGAAATCATTAGTATCAGGTAACGCTTCTTCTAAAGCATAATCGAGTGCTATTCGAATAGCATCGGCATCAGCATTATCAGGCGCTAGGTGAGATGCAATTTTATCAATTGCTTGATCTGTCGTTAGACCTTTCAAATCTCCAAGTGATAATTTTTGGTGATTTACTGTAACGCTATCACCGCGCATAATACCAAGTAACCCTGTACCAGCGGTAATACCACTTGCTAACCTTCTACTTGTCCCTTTACCTCCACCTGACGACTTCTTAGCATAGCTTTTTAATGATTTTCTTAAATTGGATGTAGTGCCGCCTGACTGAGCATACTTTCCAAACGCTAATCTGGCACTAGCAAATCGATTAGGCTGAGCTGGTATATGGGCAGGGCCAGGAATTTCACTTTGAACCTGAGCATTATCTATTTCGTTACTATCATTATCTTGTGAGCCATCGGCATCACTTTGATCTGTATTAATATCCCCATCACTACCTGATGAAGGCTCTATTGTTATTGTGTCGCCTTGTTCTGCCCATGGCGGAACAAGTGGACTTTGGTTATTTGGACCAAGAGATGAAGCCGAAGTACCCATTATTTATTTCCTTCTAATTCTTTTTTAATTAGTGACATCCATTTTTGCTTGGGAATGCTATTTAAAAACGTAAGAAAGCTAGACCTACATTTTATATCAACTAAGGCTAGCAACCTTCCCCCATATGTACCTAATGGGGGCTTGGTCCAATCATCAATTAATTTAAGATGCTCTATTAGCCCATCCATCACAGCTAAATAGTCTTCTTTACCTGTTTGTTCAATTAATTGAGAATTTACAATACTGACACGGGTTTTCTGCTTAAGTATCCCGTCTAACAGCTTTTGGGCAGCTCCTGACATAACAGTATTAACAACTCCCATTGGTATACTTTCTCTACTTAAGTATGCCGCTGCGGTAAGATCCATCGTGGAAAATTGAGGTGCTAATTTCGACCATTGTTCTATAAAATCAATATCTGCTGCCCATTCATCAGGCAGTACAATATCATCGATATCTTTTTCTTTATTTTCTAAGTCTACAATGACTTTTGGAGTCCCTTTTTCTTGATCGATAAGTTCATATAACTTATTGGTTGCTTGGGTTCCCATACAACGTTCAAAAATAACTAATTTTGTTATTGTCTTTTCATCCAGTTGCATACCGCGCCTCAATGCGGTTTTTCGCCTCATTTTGACTTGGTTCAAGAGGCGTTTTACTATTCTTGGGTTACCATTAATATTGGGCGATTCGGCCAATAATGGCGCAAGTTGCTCAGCAACTTTAAACCTATTTCGTAGTTCTGCTATATCATTAATATCTCTACCATCTAACAATTCATCAACTGAGATTTGTGGTTGTTTCCAAGATAATTTTAATGACTCTTCAAGAGCTAATCTTAACTTTTCTAGTTCAATATCCGAAACACCGTAATCTTGAGCTATCAACATAATTAAATACGCACGAATTTCAACAATACCAGGACGCGGAACATGTACTGGTATTTGAATTAACTTATCTAGATAGTCAGTTTGGTGTCGTTGTGAAACACCTTTATGATATTGAGGAACTGCTAAGCGGATCATATCTTCATCAGCAGCAATGACAAAAGCAGTATTTGGTAAAAATAAAAATAATCTGATTGCTTCAAGAGTAGATATTGCATTAAAAGGCGAACAACGATCAAGGTTATCTACGTAAACAATTAATGGTTTATCAAACTCCTCAAGCAATGATGAGTAAGCATTTCTAAACTCTTTAATTTCTTTTGGTGGGGAAAACTTCTTTTTGTCCTTCAATATCCCTTTGTTCTTTTTAACTATTTTGTTCGCACCTTCAGCAACGTCTTTTAGTTCATCTACTCCAATATCATCTTCGTCTTCACCATCAAAAAAGCCTAAAAGTTTTTGAATGCCTCCACCAGTATAAATCCCTGCTAATGCAGAGCCTCCATCCATGAGAAGTCCCATTAGGCGGATTTTATCGACACGACCAGCAAACTCCTTTGCCTTTATATATAGATCTTTATCTTTTTCAGCTTGTTTTATTAATTCAGACGCTATCGTTTCTAATAACGCAGCTTTAGCATCATCATAGCCCTGGAACATCCATGCATCAAAGTGAACTTGTATATAATCTTGCTGATCAGCTTCTAATGCTTTTTTTGTTAACTCAAGAATTGTGGATTTCCCCGCTCCCCAGTCCCCAAAGACCCCAACGCTAATTGGCATTAGATTTTTTTCAGTTATAAGATCTTTAATCGATAGAGCTGTTTCATTGAAGTTTAGAAAATCGATCTTTGATTCTTTATCAGACCACATATAATCTCCCTTTAGATTTATGATTAAGATTCGCAATTAACTTCAATCATAAATTTATATTATTCTTAATTAGTATCAATTATTAAAACAGGTTTTAATGTTTGTAATATTGAATTAAATCAATTTATTTCTTTTTTCATTCACCCTGATCGCATCATATCTCTTTGCTAAACCAGAAATAGATATGCGATCAAAGTGTTTTTCTTCAGCTCTACCTTCTGCGGGTCGAGCTTTAATGAGATCGAGTTCTAACTATGCAAAAATATAAAAATATATCATCACATTTGAGAATGCGATGATCGTTGCTAGTATTTAATGATCAGTAAATGATATTTAATAGTGCCTACCAAAACTAAACCTCACAATAAATAGAAGTTAATTCACCTATTCCGGATAAAACTTTGTACCTGTATCTCCACGCTTTATTCTCTCAAGCCAATCGTGATAAACATACGGTCTTAAATGAGGTTTTTTTCCTTTTCTCTGCTCCAACAGCCTTTGTAAATTATCAGCATTATCTGAATATTCGTAATAATGCTTCTCCATATCATAATCAATATTATTTTCTGAGCAAACAAACTCCCCTGTCGATAGGGCTATTGACGGCAATAATACGTTCGATATATTAAAGTTGTGCCAAGATTTATTTTTATTACCTACTGCTGATAACCTTGCCAATTCTATTTCTTTTTCTGCAAGAAGTTGACACCCATGGTCATATTCCATTTCCCACATCATAAAGAATTGCTCTTTCCATCGACTTAAATCCTGCCCTTCATATAAGAATACACTAAATAGCCTATCTTCAAGCTGTGATTCAAAGTTACCTTGCTCATCAATAGGATCTTTTTCAAAAGAAAACTGTAAAACTATAAGCATCAGGCATAGTAAAGATGAACGGTTCATCCCTCGTCCAAATTCCATTTTTAATGAACTAATAAGTAAGGGATCAGAGTTGCGGAATAAACCATCAATAATACCCTCAGGAAAAGTAGACATTAAGGTAGGCATATTCAAAACTAGTTCGCAGGCATAAATTACAATTTTTAATTTCTTTTTAAACTCTAACTCAGAGAATATTTGTTCAACAAACGCTAAAACACATGTGTATTCTGTTGTATTTATTTCTTCTAATTTGGTTTTATATTTTTTTTCTAGAAGACCTAATGAAACACAATCCATCCTTGATTCATAAATCTCTAATGCAATCAATTGCTCTTGAGAAAACGCATGTCCTTCAATAACAGCAAGCATGCTTAAGGGAGTTGAGTGAACTAACCTGAATGCACCACCATTATAGTCGTGGTATTTAAATTGAATATGGACCCCATGATCTTTATCATAAGATAAAATTGCACGCATCTCTCTATAAGTAAAATGATCACTTTCAGTCTCACGATTCAAGTCGCTATGCTGTTCAATTTCAGAGTCATTTAATGCAAAAACCTCCAAACACTTAGAGTTATTTTCGCTCTTTAGACAGTTAAAAAGCCTAATGCTGTACTCAATTCCCCACAAAGTAGATGTTGAATCTAAAAAGTGTACCGATTCATGAATAAATGTTTTATAAAACTCAATTTCCTTTGGTGTAAATGACTCGGTGCTTTTAGCCGTTAGAATCTCCATTGCTCTGACTGCATCAACACTTAGTTTGTCGTTATTTAATTCAATAAGTTGAGTAAAAAAATAGTAACGCCCGTAATCTTCATTATTAAATATGCACTTGCTCAATTTCAAACGTCCTTGTTGTATTACTTTTTAATTTGGCCATTAAATTCAAGTTCTAATTTAGCTGGTTTCCCTGACATATTGGGTGTTAACCCTCTTCGTTGTAATTCAAACCCAATCAAGGAAATAGAGTAAGCTAAAACCACCCACCAGAAACTGTAATTAGAATACATTAATACAAAACCTATTAAAGCTGCACCGATATATACTATTAACCCTACTCGAAAGAATATCGGATAATATGCTTTAAAGTTCCTGTAAACATTGTCAGCCCTCAAGGAAGCAGAGTTTAAAGCACGAATGTAATGAACATGTGATTCATCTACTTTCAATTTTTCAAGAACATCCATATCCAACCTCAGCATTTCAATTTGGTGTTTTTCAGCCGCCCGTCGATTATTTATACTGGTATAAACAAGTGCTATGAAAGCCAACAGTATACCTAAAGCTTTGAGATATATTTCCATTAAGATTACCTATTATTTGGGTGTTCATTTTTAAAAGCAAAACTGACTAATTTAAGTTTTGAAAGCGCTCTGATATTTCATCAAAAAAAGCTTTACCAGCATCAGATAGTAAATATGCGTTAACACTCGGTTTTTTCAGCAAGATATTACGATCAATTAAAATACTTTTTATTGCACTACTAAAGCCATTTTTAATATCAGAACGCTGTAGAACTTCTTTTGTATCATCCATTTGCTCTATTGCTTCAATATCTGCTTCCGTTAATCCACCAGACGATTCGGTTAATTTAGTTATCCGATAATTATTTTCCGTAATGTACTTTCCTATCAATAACAACAGTACACATACTTTCATCGTTACATCAGTTTTTAATTCTTCTTGCTTGCTTGCTAAGTCTCGAATGAATATAAATGATGGTGACTCTACAAAGTCGCAACCAGACATTTCATATTGCTGCCGATAATCATTCAAATTTCCCATTATTTCACTAAATAAGTGATTCTCAACAAATTCACCTGCATTGTTAAGTATGGTTTTATTAATAACTTTACCATTAGTAAATTGATCAAATATTTCTTTGCTTAACAATTTATTATACATATTCAATACTCCCTGAATATTTCAACTGTACATATTCTAAATAATAAACATCATCTTCTAACCGCTTTCTTTTGACTGGAAACGCTCGTTCCGTACCACTATAGAAAGGTAAAAACACTTCTAAACCATACAAAACATCTGATAGTTCAAAGTCAGAAAGCGACTGACTTAATTCATGATGTAAAAACTGATGAACATCAGGTAATTTTCTATCTTCATCAAATTTATCAATAATTAGACTTATAACTATTTTCCGCTCATCACTTACATTACATTCAACAGTTAATGGTTTGAGTTGCTTAACTGGCTCTTTAAATAAAGTTTCATTAACCGTCAACAAGTACTCTTTGAACCGTAACTTAGTTTTATTTTGATGCCATTGTAACTTCGGCTTAAACTTAGATTTAAACCTTGTAAGCCCATCAAGAGCATTATGATTGTTGAATATTTCAGACTTTCGGGTTAAATACATGTTACGTTTCAGTCCATGCCTCAAAGGTTCAATGCTCTCCATGAGATGTGAAAAAGCACTTTCAATTGATAAGTAAAAACTTCGATCTTGGCTAAGATGATTGGAATATTGGTCAAGCTTTCGGACTAATCCCCCTATATCCTTATAATAACTAGTAATCGCTTTCTTCCTAAATTGGACTAAAGTTGCTTGATCAAAAAGGTTCAATTCACTTTTATAGTATGAAATCAGACCATCTACCGCCATAGAAAAGCTCTGAGTTTGTGCCATTTCCATTGATGGATTAATAAAATCATAACATGGCATAACATAGCGACTATATAGGTTTGATACTTTGTCATAAAGCTCAATAACATTAACGGCATTATTGCCTTGATCATATGATTTATACTCCAAGGCTATACTATCAACTTGATGTGTTAGTGCTAAAACATTCTCTTTTATCTTTGAATGAATATCACTCATCAATCTATTAAAGGCCCCTTTAGCTTCTTTATAATCGAGTGAACTTATTTCATACTTTTTTATTTGCTCACAAGCAGCAACGATACCTACACGAATATTCTCAAATTCCGCATGATCAAGTTCTCTCGCTCTTTTGACATCAAGAAAACTAAGTAGATCGACAATAACTCTTTCAAGTGTTATTTGACCAGTATTAGGGTCGTTATGAATAAAAATACCATTTTCGCTTAGCGATTCAATACTTAAATATCTATGTACTTTTTCATCAACATCTTTACAAATAACATTGTTGTATAACTGTAAATAAAGACTCTCAGGTACTTCATTAGCGCCATCATTTAATGCTATATAATCAAGCAGTTTAAAAAACACATTTTGATGTTTAATAATTGCATGAATTAAAACATCTCGGTTAAGTTTCACTTTTATTTGCTCCAAACCTTTCTATATGTTCAGGCAATATATTCATGTGACAGGCTTTCACCATAGGCTCTTTAATCATTGATTGGTCAATCATTACATAATTGCCAACTTTTTTACTTACCAAAGCATCAAATTTAGGTGTTGCACAGTAAATAGAAAAACCATGGGCTGTTATCTGATTAATAATAGCATCGGTATTTTTGGCATCTAATGTACCTATTTCATCAACAATGACTGGCATTCTTAAAACGGTATCACTTGACGTTATTCGTTGTAATAAAACTGATAATACAAATGCTGTAATCGCAGTAGTTGTTCCGCCAGACTGACTTTTGGTGACCAATTCTCCAGTGTCAGCCAAACGATATTGGTAATTGACTGAAGCTATAATATCTTTCATCTTTAATCGACGAGTTTTTTTGTTAAAATACTTATGTATAAAGCTAGATAATAAGTCATAGAATTCAGGTTCCAAAAGAGAATCATCTATAATGCTATGTTCTCCTAGCGTATCCATCAGTGATTCAAAACTTGTATTTAATTCTATTTTTAATTCAATTTCTGATAAGTTAGATACTGTTTTTGTATTTAATTCTTGATTGATACCTAAAACAAAATTAGCTAATAACTCTTTGGCATCCTTAAGTTCGTTAAGTTGATTATTTAAAAATTGGTTATGTCCCCTGATTGAATCATTTAACTGTTTAAAATCATATTGAAGAGTAGCAAAGGAGTTTTGATAGTTTTCGATTACTACTTGGCAATCTCTCAAACTAGTACTATCTTTATGATTATCTAGATCTGGGTGTGGCAATGCACTCTGTAACCTAATGATCTCACCGCTCAGTTTATTAAAACTATTCTTATAATTATTAACTGATGAAACAACATCAAGTGCAACCTGCTGTGTCAGTTCTATTTGAACGAGATTATTTTTATCAACTAAATTTGCAGTCGAAATACTACTTGCCGATTTCAACTGGTTTTCAATTAAATCAAAATTGGCTTTTTGGTTATCAAGATTTTTTAGCTTATTATGTAAGGTTGATGAATCTGCTTTAACTTTATCTATCAGCTCCTGTTCAGCTTTGAGTTTAATTTCTTTTTCTTTGTTCTCATTAGTATTTTTGATAATCTCATTTTTAATTTCAATTAATTCTTTTTCTAATTGTTCAATTGCACCTATAGCAATTTTTTCATTTTTAATTTTTGTTAGTTCTGCTTCTGTTGTTTGAATCAGCTTTTCAATATTTGCATTTGTGATAGCTTTTGCTAATTCATCAATTTCACCAGTAACATCATCTAATTGATTTTTCTTTTTAGTTAGGGACTCTCCCCAATCTTCAACAGATGTCTCCAAGTCAGCTTTTAATAGTTTACTTCCACTTAATATTTGTCCTAAAAACCTAAGGTTGTTGTCTTTATTTCTTTCAAATAAGTTTGTAAAAGATAAAATGATGTTGCGCTGCTCATCTGATAATTCAAGAATAACGTTCCTGAATTCATTATTTAATGTATACAAAACATCTGACGAAAAAACATGGTTAAGTTGATGTAATAGAGAACTGTTTTTATTTTTTAATAGCCCTGTAAGCCCTTTTATTTCTTCAATCAACTGATTTTTTTTATTGATATTTGCTTGAAGACTCTTCGCTCGTCCTTCTTCAGATTGATAATTAAGTAAATTTCCTTGTTCACTTTCTAAAGATTCTTCAAAAATTGCCATTATCTCAGACATAGTATAACCAGGATATTTCTCAACTATTTTTTTACCTTTCAATAGTTGTTTATTTTTATTATCTAGAGACGTAGCTTTAGATATGTTTACTGCACCAAGCTTCTCTTTATCTAATATTAACTCACCGATTGATTCCTCTAAAGCGGTTAATTCAACAACTTTTCCTGAATGCGCAAGACTAATTTTATGGTGTTCGGGTACAAATGTTTCTTTAGCGGAAATCAGAGCATGATTAATTGAATGGAAATCTATAGAGTATTTTTCAAGTTTCTGTTGTGCTGTTTTTGCTAAATCTGTGACTAATGAGAACTGCTGTTCAGAGTTTTGAACTTGCTGTAGCCAATCTCGCTTTTTAACTAACACACTATGCTCATCTGCTAACTGAGTTAAGTTAGCATCTAACCTTTCTTGTTCACGGCTCCTGCCCATTTCTAATAATGCAGCCATAGCTTCAGGCATAGAATCAACTTCTGATTGTCCTGTTTCAAAAGCAAGTTGAAAAATATTTCTAAAAGCATCAATAGATTCTTTTCTAGCATCTTTCAATGGCACTACACAAAACCTACTTTTATCAGGTCCCTGGCGATAGCTTGCAAACATCAAGTCAGCTATTTTGGATGTGTCAGATAACTGCTCTCCTTTATGTTTCTTACAAAATTGGCTTACACTGTTAATACTGATTGATGGATTAAAAGTATTAGTTTCTTTATCCCAAAATAAAGGTTTTAAGTCTTCATATTCAACGGGAATAAAGAATCGACCATAGCCATAGTTACTCTTTTTATAGAGAACCATACAAAAACGTCCACGAGGATTTTCTACTTCCAGGATTATAAATGAACGGGGATCTGGAAAATAAAAATCATATGAATCCTCTGCTGAATAAAGGCCCTTTTTACCTTCAAATTTAAACTTGTTTTCACAGTTAGAAAAATCAGTTTCAGGAAACAATAGTAATTTAGTACCCGCTAAAGTAGCTGTTTTCCCCTTATTATTATCACCGAACATAGCAATATTACATGCGATGTTAATTTCAGAGTAAGCGTGCCCCGCAGAATTTATGTAAACCATGCGGCTCAATATATATTCAGACGGTGCTAACAGTTCCATATTGGTTTCATTTTCAGGCATCATTCAAATAACTCTCTTGTTCCAAAATTTTCTTATGTTTATAAATTATTGAGGCGGCAGCAGTTAAAAATGGATAGCGATTCCCCAAGTCGAACACTTTTTCCAAGTAGCTACTAGCCTTTACCTCAACTACCTTTGAAATCCTTTCATCGATATCTAATGGAAGTAAAAATTTCATATAAATATTTGGCAGAAGTTCGGTTAGGTTCTTAGCTATTGTTAAACCACCTAGATCCAAGTCGAGCAACAAAAAAAGTTGCTTATAATCAGACAAGAATGATTTATGTAATGTATTGGATATTGAATTTCCTTCCGTGAAAATAATATCTAAATCAGGAGATAAGACAACATTGGTATGCTCTTCTAAAAATTTCATAGTTTTAATTATTTTTAGAAATTTCTGCCTGTTCTCTATAAGCAAAGCTTGTTGTTTTCGTTTAAATTCTGATACTACATCCCCATTACCGTCAATAGTGACCAGTGTAGGTAGGTTGTTTTTACTTCGAATAATGATAAATGAACCGTCAACATTAGCATCATGACTACGATTCTGCTGAGCAAGGCTTTCTCTGTTCCAATTATCAGAAGAAGTAAGCTTATATAGTTCTTCATTTAGCTTATCCTTAATCCCTGTAACAATATAAAGATCGCCACTGTGCTTATATGCTACGACATCATCACTAGCCCTTGGGGTTTCCAAAGACAACACATCAACTACCTTAAAAAATTTTGAAAGGTTAATTGGTTTGTTATTTGCAATATTTTCTAAATATCGTTTTATTTGTTTTAAACTCATCAGTGTTCATTAATAGGCACTATACATTTATATGCACTATATATTATTATCTACTACATTATCAATAAATTTAAAAAAACATGTCAAATCTTAAAACTCAGAGACAAGAAGAAAGACTCAAATACATCGATTTATGTGCTTATGTCATGGGATTCGTTAATAGAAAAATATTAATGAATCGCTTTGATGTAAAAGAAGCTTGGGCAACAAACGATTTCAAAACCTATCAAGTTAGATCTAATGAAGGGTTAATATATGACCATGGACTGAAAGCCTATAAACCCATTGATTCATTCATACCAATTTTCAAACATGAGTCATCTACTGCAATTCAACTTCTCAGCAATGGTAGTCAAACAATAGTTTGCGAACCTAGTTTTGCAAGTAAATCATATAGTTGTATAATTCCTACTGTTGTACTAAAACTCAATACCATTTATCCTATTCTTAGAGCGATCAGTTTAAATAAACAAGTTGAAATAGAGTATTTTTCACGTTCAACGGGAAAAACCAAAAGAAAATTATCACCACACTCATTAATAAAGACTGGTTGTTTCGTTTACGTCAGAGCATTCGATCATAAAGAAGATGAACACAGAACATTCAAGCTTAGTCGTGTATTCACTGCTCAATTTGTAAACCAAAAGCCTGAGGCGCATGAAACTATTGAAATGGATAATGACTGGAACACACAGGTAAAGTTAACAATTGGAATCAATAGCAACGGTATTGAAAAAGAAACAATCAAATTTGACTATGGCTTTGAATCTGATTCAATAGAAATAGAATTAAAAAAAGCTATCGTTCCTTTCTTTCTAATGGATTGGAACATTGCACCTATTAATTATCCTAAATTACCAGTAACGCTTTTCCCGTTAAAAGAAATAAACAATCAGGATGTATAGCTTAATACACCGATATTAAGAAAATATTATATATGGCAAAAATTCTACTCTAAATTTTCTGAACACATGATGAAACTAGAAAATTCATTGGTGAACTATTAGAAAAATAGTTAAGAGCATAATTTCGTTCACTTGCTTGTAATGTTCGAGAACCTATTGCTGAAGACCAGGATAACCAATCTGATTGTCCTGTCTTTAAGTATTCATCTCTTATCTCTTTCAATCCAAAACCTTGCTCTGGAATTTCGAGTATTTTTGCTCTTGATATCTTATAGTCAACTGATAGCTCAAACACTTTAATTAAAGATTCTCCATACAGATTTTTACCTGTCAAATAATCCTCTAATATAGCTCCTAGCCAAAACAACTGATATTCAAGGAAATTAGTTCCAGAGTTAAGGTAATCATAAATCACCTTAGATAAACCATTTTTATCTGTGATGCCCGCACATACCGAGTGTATATGTTTAATTAGATTGGGAAATCTATTTAATAAAATAGGCAGAAGTTCAAGTAAGCTATCACTATGTGATCTCAAGAATCCCAGAATTAAATCAGCATCAGATTCTTCTAAATCATCATTTTTTAGGAGGTTCAATAAACTATCAACCTGATCTTTGCTTAGTGACAAAACCTCCTCTGTTTCTGTTTCTATCAGCTCTACACCTGAAGCTGTATGTACTTCTTCATAATCAGTAACAATCTCTTTTAAAGACTTACGTATATCACTCAGTGTGCCCTGTAAATCACCTACCTTGTTGTCATAGTATGTTTTAGCAGGGTTAATATTTAAGGCAAACTTACCTAAAAGCTGCTGTATTTTAATGAAATCTTGTTTCAGTTCATCAGGATTGTTATCAAATAAAGTAAAATCATCCATAAATCTCACTACTTGAGAAGATTTTAATGTGCCTGTTAAGTCCACTACCTTGAGGAATTCATTACCGATCATTTTGCACGGATAAATCCCATGAGGCAAAAAATCAACACTTCTTCCAGAATTTATTTCTCTAAAATATTTTCCTGCGGCATTACTATCTATCTCTGATACAGCATCTTTTCCGCTAAACCAATGAGATAAGTCGTGGTGATATATGCTATTAAAATATGATGCGACATCGAACTGAATACTATGTTGATAATCACCAGCACACTTATTTAAGTGTTTATTATATTCAGCATAGGCTTCATGGACGGGGATAAAAGTTCCGTTAACGAACCTATACCCAAAACTTCGACGAGTATCACTAACCTGTGATCTAAAAATTGATTTGTTACGAAAAACTAAATCATATATAAAATATTCAGCAACGGGATCTAACTTTACTGTTCTTCTAAGATGACCTCGTGGTTTTGTAGCGTATACTTTTTGTTGAGAAAGAAAGTTATCTCCCCCATGAGCGTCATTTAAAACTTTCTGATAAATATAGTCAGAAATTTCGTTTCCGTGGTATTGGGCCATTATCAAGTTTGTTTTCAATGGAAATAATGTAGATTTAAAATCCTTTTCTATAAACTTTAATGTACTGGTCATAATCTTCCTTATAGATCTAATAATTCCTAACCGAACACTAGTTCATTAATTTAATTAGCTAAATTAATGAAATGAATAAACATATTCAACTTTACTCAAAGAGAAAACACCCAACTTGAGGAGGCAAGCCACATAGAAAATCACGCTGCTTGCTGTGAGGATTAAATATTTAATAAAAAACAAACTAAGCAACATGTAGGTGATACATCTTCATCAGATCTTATAAATTTCTTAAGTTCACTGCGCGGGTAATCATAATCAACTTTAAAATTTTCGTCTTCTGTGAAATCCCATTTGTACACACAAGCAGGTGTGATTACTAACTAATAATTGTTAATTTATTAGTTAGTGATTTTACAGTGACTTAATCATTTTCTTATTGAGTTAATTAACTTTTTCTCATAATCTAGTTAACATCTTCTCATAGTTAAGCATAAAAATAATGATTTCAAAACTTATATTACTATTTGTTACATTGACAGTTTCACTGTCATCATTTGCTACTGTTGTTTTATCTATTAACACTGAGTTTTTTTGGGATTCCAAACTGCCGCATGATGGACAAATTTTCGTTTTGATAATTTATTAAACCGTTTGCAGAGCATTCCTTAGGTAGGGTATCTATTTTCCTAACAACTAAAGGAAACAAAGTTCTAAACTCTAACAACCCTTTTTTTCTATCAATAGACACTCCATCTTCCTGCATTTCGGTTGTTATAAAATGGTTTAAAAGGCAGAAGTCATCCGTGATGTCGTAAACGATCGGCTTTGTGAGTATGGTTAAGTCAATAACATAGCCATATCAGTTGGATTTCCATATATCATTAGCTAATGATGAATAGCTAATTAGAAGCATCCAAATTATGATTAGCCTCTGTATCAGTGCTTGAAGAGAAATAGCTTTAAAGTCCCTAATAAATGATCGTTTATTTTTTAGTAATTCACATATCAAATCCATTTAACGTAAGTCTCTTAAATGTTTTTCGACAGTCCGTTGGTCGCTCAAAACAGCCCGTGGGCTACTTCAATTGTTTGTCAAACTAACAATACATGATTATATTGTTGAAATACAAATTTTAGCAATTATGACCGACTATAGTGAGCTTTTGTGAAACTAGGGCAATGTTAACCGAAACTTTCTGCTCGCTTGTGAGGCAGGTTCACAGCTCATATCGGCACGGAGCACTTTACCTCGATATGACAGTGATTTTAAGCGGCTCATATCGGCATGAAGAAATTTACCATAGTGAATATTAATGAGTATATTTTAGCAAAAAGTGAATAAGCTAAGTGTCATATACCCTCCTTATAAATTCGTTAATATCTTTTTGATCACTGATGGCCGTCACCATCTTTTTGCTTAATGATATCTTCACGTTCAACCATGAAATCTTTAGATACGACATCTACTTCGTTAATATATGAATCCCAACTTTTTCCTTCGTAATTGAAAATCAAGTCAATTAGTTGATAAAGCTCACTTCCAGCTTGTGAAAGGTGCTTAGCATCCCAGAGTTGATCGAGACGCTTTAACGCAACATCTAACTCATCTTTATTTATTATTTTATTTGCTGACAAAATATCTTTTACATCAATTCGTGAATCACTATTATGCTTTTCATCATTAGGTTCAATTACATTTAAGCTATCACCACACATATCTGCAAAACAGTGCTGACATAAATCAATGCTAAATTGATTACCATCACCGTGAATTGAACCATAACCGCAGCGGTGACTAACACTTATGAACTCATGGAAAATAGAATCATCTGGGATTGCTTGCTCACCGCAAGCGTCACATATTAATTTAGAGATAACTTTAACAACCTTGTCTTCAAAATGTTTCATGATCATTCTCAGTTATCTAATTGATTTTGTAATAGGATTAGTTTTTCTTTGTTCTTTTTTGCAGACAATAAAACAAAACCAGCTTCGTTCAATAAAATGCATCGTTTCAGTGGATGATCATCATTATTTAATCGTCTTAAAATTGAAGTTAAATCACGTTTAAACTTCGAAAGCCTCAAAAACTGGCAACTCAAATTAAACATTTCACAATTGTTTTTTTTCATTTTTAATTCAATCACATCACCAACCTCTAGATAATCCCCAAGCTTTCCTCGTGGCATCGGCAGCAATACATTAGCGTCACCCTCACTTTCTAAAGTTAACGTAAAATCTAATTGAAACTCGATCATTTTGACTTCAAAAGATTTATTGAGATCATCGATTGAGGTTATTGTTGCTCTTTGATTATTAGCTTTCATTTGATCATCACTTAATGTAACTTTTCTGTATCTTCGCGTTCTAGTTTCTCTCTTGCTTCAATGACTTCCTGAGGTGAAAGCAGAAGGTGGCGCATTACAACAAATTCTGATAATCGCAATTCAAAATGGTTCGGCTCAGCATCGATCACATAACAACTATTACTTTTTGTAATAAACTCAAGATTATTTTGAGATTTAATTTTAGATGTTATTATTCGTTGGCCTTCATCAAATCTAAACGTTTGATCTTCAATAGAAACACCATAAAGTAATTTTCCAAGGAATATTTTTTCATCGTTATGAAAGTCGTAAACAGATAAAATTGTCGAGTCTGTTAGATATGTTTTTCTCATAATGCATTCTCAAGCCTATCGGAATGAGAAAAAGGTCTTATAGTCATTAAGTAATATGATTTGTTGAAAACAGTCGGAAATTTACATGCATCACCACGAGATAAAATTGAATCTTGAACCCATTGATTTCCCGATGAATAACTACATTCATCTCCTTCCGCTTTATCGAGAAATATGCATTCTATAACTAATTGTTCATATCCTATGTTTATAATAAATATCTGTTTTTCTTTAGTATCTTTAATTTGAATGTTTATATTTATACATTTATCATTAGCAGAAATAGATAAATGAGGAGAAAGAGTAAAACCATAAACAAAGTAATTCTGATTCTTTATTTTAAAAAAACAAGGATGTTTTTCAATGTTAGATGACTCAATATTTGATAAACAATTAATGCTATCTATCAGCCAGTTTCGATGATCATCAATCTGCATTTTTTCTTCATGAATATTAATCGATGATTCTTCTATTTGAACTAAATTTGTTTTAAGTGACTTCTTTAAATCATCAAGCGAGCACTTATCATAATTAACTTTTGTTGCGATCAATCGAAACGGTATTTCATTTATTAAAAGGTCACTGCTTAAAACAGCCTGTTGATCTTGTAACGAATCAAAACATGGTTGCCAATTTAAATTAAGATGATCACAATTAATAATATATTTAGACTCATCATCCAGACCGAATAATTCATAAAGATTTGAGATTAATTGAATCTTAGTCATATTTATAATGATCATCGACTCTAGACGAGTCGCCATGTTTTCTATTTCTTCATGAAACGCATCGATTAAGAATCCATCTTCGATTTCATTAATCATTAAATATTCAAGATTTCGATGCTCTAATATTACTGAATAGATCTCTTCATCAGAACTTTGCAGAAGTAGTTCACATAAATCACTGTAATTTGTAAAATTATAAATAGCTTGTGCTAAAGGTTCTTCACCAAATTTTGGAGGTAAATTGAATGATTTTTCGAGAAGTGTTGATTGAAGCTCTAACTTATAGAGTAATTGTGATTTTGAGATCATTTGTTTTTATCCATTGTTTGCGATCAAAATATTGACCTACTCGCCAATTTCGATCTGTTTTATGAATAAAAATTTTCACGGATGCGCAGCTTCATCGTTCATATTAAACTGTCAGTTTAATATGTGTAGGCATAGGCAGTCCGTACCGCCTTTTTTCCTAATATATATGACAATAAAACGATTGTAAAGGGGAGGCGAATTGTACGTATGTGTATAATTACAAAGAGAATTACTTGATTTTACTTTTAAAATCAGAAGGTTCTATTCCAAAAATGGAAATGATGATATCTGTTATTTCTTTATTTAATTTCTGATCATTAAATTTAATCTTAAATCTGCTAATAATAATGCTCATATTATTATCAAGTAATTTAAAAAGGAGAATATCAGCTTTTGGATGAAGTGCTGCTAGCAGCAGATATTCATTATCAAATGACTCTGCAATTACCGAAGATCTTAAATCGCCCCAACTTTCGCAGTCATAAACAGTAATGGAAAGAGATTCTTGGGCACGGCCCAGGGGAATAGATAATTTTTTTGATAAACGTTTTGCTTGTCGTTTAATATTTAAAATTAATTCGTCATTATTAAGTGACATTTTTTTCACCAATATAAAAATACAACAACAGCAAGTCCACGCACTTGTCATTGTGTAAATTTTATTGGGGAATATTCGCTATGCGAATTATTTTATACGTTCAAAGTAAATCCATTTCGTTCGCTATAGTGGGAACTGGCCTCTCTGAAGCGGCCTTGCTTTCAATATTTTTATAAAAAGCACATCATATTATTGCATTAAATTCTCTATGAAGTAACACGAAAAACATATTTAATAATCTAGCGACTAATTCATTCCTAAAAACAAAAACAGCCAGCAATAAGGTGTCACCTTAATGTTATTTACCAAAATAATTAGTTCGTATTTTTATCGAGAACTCAATGAAACAAAATATATATTATTGAGTTTAATTTAATTGATATCGAAATGAATAGTCACTATTGCGTAGCTATACATAATGATCTGAATATATTGAGGATCACTTTGTGTGCTTTATATTAGCTAACGTTGACGAAATCAGTTTTGATACTTATTTCTTGACCGCAAATAGTAAATTACGGTTATAGGTAGAGAACATCATCAGCGTCCACTCTAAGCTCAAAGCCGCCAGTGGCAAGTCATATTGAAAGGCTATAGATCATAAGTAGATGTATGCATGAAGAAAGTATCCATAATTAGTCTGTGATCATCAATGCTGGCCAAAATGCAGGATTAATAGCAAGTAAATTACAATTATTCTTTTTCATAATTCCAGACACTAGTTGCATATTATAATTAAAATCATATATGTACTTAGCTTCATCATTAATGGTTAAACCAATAAAACCATACCATAAAAGTAAATCTATAATTTTATTACAATGAGATTCCTCAACACCAAACTCAATCAATGTTATATTTACTTCCTCTATCGTTAAGCGAGGTTTAGAACTGATGAATGCATATAAAACATCATCAATATCTTTTTCTATATCGCTAATCTCATACCCAATATCAGATAACAGATCGGTAGAGTATGCATTAAGTCCTTTTTCTAAATCTTTAGTTTCTATAGCTTCGTGGTTTAAATTTATTGCAAAGCTTTTACACTGGCTGACAAGGTTAAGTAAAAATCTCGGTCTCATTAGAGATCTATCTATTAAGTATTGAGAAGTTTCCTCTCCTTTATAATGACTAACGCAGATTTTAGGCCATAGTGCCTCAAACCTTTCGTCACTATTTAAATCATTTGAGACAATTCTTAAACGAAGTAATTCTCTTAATAAATCTGGGTCTGTCCAATCAAGTAAAACCTTAGCTTCTTTTCCTCGATCAGATGTTTCTCTTACTAATAATTCATAAACATCGTTTCTCAAAAATATAATGGTAAATACTTCAACTTTTGATTTAGAAAATTGTCGTTGAATTTTTTTTGTTGCGTCTATTAATGCTCTAATTATCAGCAAGTCTTCGTGCTCTAATCCACTTGTAGGCCAACCTTTATCTATATTATCGAAAAGTAACCAACACACATCTTTATTAGACATATATTCAATGATTAATGAAGATAGTTCTTTAACATCGTGACAATAAAGAAGTTCTGTAAGTTTTGATGATGACAACCTTACACCTTTTTTGTCACTATATTTTGAAGTGTATTCTGAAGTTATTTTTTCCATTAAAGAACTCATTCTTTCAGAAAAGTCGCCTTCAGTATCATAACCTTCAGTATGATATAGATCTGCTAATTTTCTATATGGTTCATATAAATGGTGATTATTCAGGTGGTTTTCTCTATCAGATTCTAATATTTTATAACAGATCTCTAATAAAAGAACATACTCCCAAAATGCCATTATAGTATGCTGAAAAGTACCTTCTTCAAGAAATGACAATATCAATTCTTTAAATTTAATTAATTTATAGCCATCAGGTTTTAAATCTAGAACAATATTGCCCATTTTTGCTCTTTCTTGATCTCTTACTTGTAAAAAAATCGCTGATTTTCCTGAGCCTTTTCTCCCCACTACAATATTCGCTTCACCACGTATTGATTTCAGAAATTGATCTGTTTGTAAGTAATACTGTTCCAATGTTCGCATTTCATTTTCTGCCGAACTTGAACCTAAGTATAAAGACTGTAAAAAAGTTTCATTTGCATCTTTTGAAATTTTCACTTCTTTTTGAAAAGACTCTGCAACACTAGCCGCAAATTCTGAGATTTGATAGTCTATATCTTTTGGGTGATTACAATGTTTTACAAAATCCCTGTAATCAATTGGTACTGGCGTTTCGCCAAACTGAAGTAAACTATGTGGCTTGTTCATTCCTCTAGCTAGACCAGCAATAAATGAGCCTCGCATATTATTAAGTGCGGCTCCAACAGCATTGTCACTAAGTAATGGAATTACCACTCCATATGATTGTGCTACTTGCTCAATAGCTTCATATGCAGAAAGCCTAGACTGTTCATGTGGATCAAAAGATCTAAACATTAATTTCGCTTTCTTTACTCTCGCCATTATTTGAGTTGCAAAGTCAGTCTTATGAGGCCCTACTAGTAAATAAACAGGTGATCTGACATTTAGTTTATGAAACGTATTTAAAGGCGACTCAGGAATTGAGTTGTTTATAAAATTAGCTAACTCAGATGAGTTTTGATAAGTTTGAAATCCAAGTGTGTCAAATATACCAACATTGTTAATAGTTAAATCTGATTCAGCGATGCTTGAGTTTTTAACTATTAATACTCTTTTATTCTTACCAATGGCGTAAGCTATTTCATAAGTTACATTAAAGTTCAGAATAGATATGTCCGCTACAAGGAAATCTGCTTCGTCAATACTTGATAATACTTCTTCTGATATGAAGTGCCCTGGTATATCTAAGGATTTCCAAGATGTTACAGTAGTATCTGTAGATATATTTACTTTTGAAACTGCGGCTTCTATTGTTTGCCCAATTTCAGGTGGATTGCCTGCATAAGCAAAAAATCCAGTATGATTAGATGGCATTATTATTCCTTCAAGTTAAAATTAAGGTCGCAGAATACGTATTTTAATTATTTATAATCCCTTAAATAGGTAATTTAATCAATTAAATAGTATCTATTTTTTGAGATGAAACTAAAAGGACTAAGGTTACCTAATTAGTGACTACAACCAAGTAAATTACGGGAATTGAACTTAATTATTCCTCCTTTCTATGCTTACCTAGAAATAGTGTCGATGCAATTATGTGAACGGCCCGCTGTGGTGGCGTTGGCGACTGCCAAGCTGAATGACTCATTGACAAAAATCATCGCAATAAAACTGATGCCCTTATTTATGGAAGAACGTCCGCTATCAGGAAACTGCTAACGTAATGTGTTTTAAATCCATTTCCGCTGTAGATCAATCCATATTAAAATTTTAGTGAAAATTATCAAATGCTAACTTCCGCACTTTGGCATGAGTTGGCCTAATCAACTTTACTCAAATCTTGAAGTTTGCTTAAGAACAAACTAGAGTTAAAAAGTAAACAAAAGGAATTGTTATGACAAAATTACCCCCTATTATACTTATCTGTACTTGGTTAGATATTGCCGCCAACGATCATTACCCTGAAGCTCAGCAGATGGCATTTGATAAGCTCAATTTATATTTTGACGATTATATAGATGCAGAAGATTATGTTGAGGCATTAGCTATCAACTTAATACCACAAGCGGTTTAGTTTTTGGCACTAAGCATACTTGGTGTCAATGCTCCCAAAGTGGTAACAGTGATCATAAGAGATCAATCTCAAACATTATCTGTAGTCACATATTTTGTTATCGTGAACATAACCCACCAACAGGTTTTATTGAGCTTGCTCAAGGGATTCATAATTATAATAATTATAATAATTATCGTACACAGTTGTTTTTTTGCCTTGAGTTTAATAAATCTCAACATAAATAGTAAAACTGTTGATACTTGAAATAACTAAGTTGTAATGCTTTATGATTATGTAAAGAAGAAAAGTAATGACAATACAAAAAATAGAATCTGAAGATGATTTACAGCTCGCTCTTGCACGAATCGAGAAAATCTGGAATGTAGCAGAATAATCAGTTGAGTTAAATTTTTAGCGACTTTAGTTAGTGGCTATGAAGAAAAAGGAATTTCCAACGAACGTAAAGGTTAGTAGTTACATTGTAACTGTACAATGAACAAATAGAATTATTTCACGCTTGCGTGAGTGGAAATATAATTGATGATATTTCTTGTGCTTGTGACTTAAATACCTTCAGTTGAGCTATACATGTCAAACCTCTATTAAATTTTATCTATGATAAGTATACACATAAAAATTCAAAAATGAACTATCAAGAAAGAATTGACTGAGCTTGCCTCCGGGGATATTTATACTTTTAGATAGACGTTTTGCTTGTCGTTTAATATTCGAAGGATAGCGACATTATTTCACCAATACACAAACAGCAATATCAAGCCCACAGTGCTTAATATCGTGTCAGTAAATTGGAAAATTTGATTTGTTATCAGAGTAAACTATTTGGCTCGTTTAGTGGGAGCTGGCCTCTCTGAAAGGCCATAACTTAGGTAGTAAGCTATGGCTATTATTACATATTTTTATCAATATTGAATAACGTTTAAAAGTTCTTTTCAGTAAATTCAGCTAACGAACTTCGTTCTACTTCATCAAATATTAGTACACTTCCCTTTTCATAGTTACGATAAATATTCACCGCAGCACTAGCACCGCTCGACGCTGGTGTAACAAACCTATCATCAATCTGTGCAAGATTCCCAAGTACAATTGTGCGACAATTTTTCCCTCCTCTTGAGAGCATACCTTTCATTTGCGCTCTGGTCATGTTTTGTGCTTCATCTATAATAAGAACAGCATCATCAATTGAACGACCTCTAAAATAGGCCATACTGGTGAATTCTATGTTTGCTCGGTCAATGATATGTTCCACAGTCGCACGAGTACTCTTTTCGTCTTCATCGTCATGTGCATGCATAGAAATCAAAGCATCGGTGATACCAGCGAGTAATGGCATGGACTTTTCTTTCAAATCGCCTGGTAAAAACCCCGGATCATCGTCCATAAAATCTCTACTACGAACTACAACGATTTTTTTATACTGTTTCAATTCGATCACTTGGTGTAATCCAGCCGCGATCGCTAAAAAAGTTTTTCCGGAACCTGCCGGACCAAGGATGATATTTAAATCAAAATCAGGATCTACAAGTTGATCTAAAGCTATAGCTTGTCGTGGATTTTTAGGAAGTATTCCCCAAATTTTTTCAGGTTTTTTTTGAAGTAGTGTTGTAAATACATGCTCATCTGTAACTTCGCAAATTTTCCCCATATGACCAATTTCATCATACCAGTACATATTTTTTTGTGCTTCATCGTTGAAAATATTGCGATTAAAACGATATAACTTTCCACTCATCGCGAAGTCTTTTTCTTCTTCACATCGGTCAAATAAATCTCCAGTAAATGACTGGACTCCTGTATAAAGTAAATCAATATCCGAAATTTGATTATCAACTAAAACATCTTCAGCATCTACGCCAATGGTTCGCGCTTTGAGTCTCATGTTGATATCGCGACTAACAATCGTAACGTCTTGCTTAAGCTCATTCTGCATATGAAGTGCGTAATTGATTATACGATTGTCCGCATCACTGCCGATCGCATGCTTCAATTCTTTTGCAAAATCTAACTGTGTATCTATGCCTATAAACAATTTCCCGCGTTTTGCTGTTTCAGTACACGGTAACTGAATACCCTTTTCCATTTCTTCACTGGAATGACCGTTAATAATATCTTCTAGCATTCGAATAACAAGACGTGCATCTTGGCTAACATTTTTATCAGTACGCTCTTTCAGATTATCTAGTTCTTCAAGCACTGTTAGACATATATATATATCATCTCTATATGCTAAGAGACTCTTAGGATCGTGAACTAATGCTGATGTATCAAGTACTCTGGGGTTACGGTTTTCATTTGAATTTTTCATTATTGATTTACCTCAAGATTGTTAATTTGTGCGTTCTTGCTGGTTAAATCCATATGTTCAGTTTCTAGTTCTTTCTTTCTGATTAAAGATCTATACTTTTCTCGTCTTATCTTCTTTTTGTTTAGCTTATCTAAATAATCATTAGTTAAATATACGTTTAGTGAACTCATATTATTCCACCTAAAACTCTAATTATTTTGTTGTTAAACATAATATTCTCCTAACATTCTATTTGAAGAAATATTAATAGAATTAAATAGTGAAGAATTTAAACTATACTTATTCTTGAAAAACTTAGCTAAGAGCTTTATATTTACTGAGGTCTGCACAAATATTGATATTATTGTTGACGTAATACCTGTTTTACCTGAGCCCGCGGGGCCTAGAATAATATTTAAATCAAAGCAGGGATCTACAAGTTGATTTAATGCAACCGCTTGTCGTTGATTTTTAGGGAGTATTCCCCAAATTTTTTCCTGCTTTCTTTGCAGTAGTGTGGTAAAAACATGCTCATCATTAACTTCGGTGATCTTGCCAATATGACCAATTTCATCATACCAGTACATATTTTGTTGTACTTCATCATTGAAAATATCACGATTAAAGCGATATAATTTTCCCGACATAGCAAAGTCTTTTTCTTCTTCGCATCGATCAAATAAATCCCCGGTAAAAGCTTGAACACCAGTATAAAGTAGATCAATATCAGCAATTTGATGATCAACTAAAACATCTTCGGCATCTACCCCTATTGTTCTTGCTTTCAAGCGCATATTAATATCACGACTGACAATGGTGACATCTTGCTTCAACTCATGTTGGAGATGCAGCGCATAATTAATGATCCTGTTATCTGCATCGCTACCGATACCGTGTTTTAACTCTTTGGCAAAATCTAGCTTAGTATCTATGCCGATAAACAATTTCCCTCTTTTAGCTGTTTCGGTAGACGGTAATTCAATACCATTTTCCATCTCAGCTGCTGAATGGCCATTAATGATGTCTTCAAGCATGCGAATAACAACGCGAGCATCCTGACTAACATTTTTATCCAGTCGCTCCTTTAGGTTATCTAATTCTTCTAAAACGGTTAAACAAATATAGATATCATCCTGATAGGCTAATAAGCTCTTTGGATCATGCACCAAAGCCGAGGTATCAAGTACACGTGGATTTCTGTTTTCATTAGCGTTTTTCATTAGAGGTTCACCTCAAGGTTATTTTTACTTAATTTATTATCGCTGGTTAAAACCATAAGTTGTAAAAGGAAAACATTTGGGCTGTGAACTAAACTAGGCGATGTTAAAACACTAATTGTTTTATCATTAGGCATAACTTTCCCCTAAATTATTATCTGAACAGATATTAATATAATGAGAAATTGAGTTACTGGGATCATGTGCTTGAATAGATAAAAAGACGGAGGGTTTAGTTAGTAAGATATTAGCATTGAGGATATAAACAATTTTTTCTTCACTCATCTAAGCATCTCCAGCATTAATGATAAGAAAACTGTGCAACAAACCATGAACGTCAGCTACCTTTTAACAATGGCAGTTTATTTAGCTGTTCACAAGAAAAAATGCCCAAATGTCGGTTTTTTAGTAAAGCTAACTATGATTATTAATCACTAACAGTTACTATAGCGCCGTTTTTTTCATGTTAATTTTTTAAGTTATTTTGGAGTTCTATTATATGCCATTTCAACCCGGCCAACGTTGGATCAGTGACAGTGAATCAGATCAAGGATTAGGAACAGTTACTGGTATAGAGCATCGATTTGTTAACATTGTTTTTACTGCCACGGGGGAGACACGTCAGTATGCAAAAGCCAATGCGCCATTAACCCGTGTTATTTTTAATGAAGGCGATCTTATTCCAAGTCATGAAGGCTGGAAGTTAAAAGTTGAATCAAGCAGCGAAGAGCATGGTATTTTGACTTACCATGGCATACGACAAGACACCCTAGAAGCGACTTCTTTAAAAGAAGTGATGATAGATCACTTTATTAAATTTAATAAACCACATGATCGCTTACTCAATAGTCAAGTAGACCGACTTGATTGGTTTCGCCTACGCAAAGACTGCTTACGCCACCAATATGAACAGCAACAATCAGAATTAATGGGCTTAACTGGCGGACGGGTAAGCCTTATTCCTCACCAATTGTATATTGCCGATGAAGTAGGTAACCGCTTTGCACCTCGGGTGTTACTTGCCGATGAAGTCGGTTTAGGAAAAACCATTGAAGCCGGATTGATCATTCATCAGCAACTGGTTAGTGGTAGAGCCAAGCGTATTTTGATCATAGTACCTGAATCATTGATGCATCAATGGTTAGTGGAAATGTTACGTCGTTTTAATCTTAAATTTAGTATTTTTGATCATGATCGTTGTGTTGAAACAGCAGGAGAAGATGAGTGTAACCCGTTTAGCAGCGAGCAATTAGTCTTAGTAAACCTAGGGTTTATCACCGACAACCCCAAATGGTATGAAGCGCTAATAAGCGAAGATTGGGATTTAATGGTGGTAGATGAAGCCCATCATTTAAATTGGCAACAAGACAAGCCAAGTATAGAATATCAATGTATTGAGCAATTAGCACAAGTAATTCCAGGGGTATTACTACTGACGGCGACACCAGATCAATTAGGCCATGAAAGTCATTTTGCTCGCTTGCGTTTACTTGATCCAGACCGCTTTTATGATTATGAAAAATTTATTGAAGAAGAGTCTCATTATAGTGAAGTGGCCGATGCTGCTAATGCGTTAGTTGAAAAAGAGCAATTAACTAATGAACAAGAAAGTACTTTAACAGCCTTATTAAAAGAATCGGATATTAGTGAGATGTTAACCACACTTAATAGCGATAATTGTGCTAATCAAACAGAAGTACGCCAACAGTTATTAAAACAACTGCTTGACCGACATGGTACCGGTCGTATTTTATTTAGGAACTCGCGCAACACCATTAAAGGCTTTCCGGCACGAGAAATACACCCTGCGCCACTTACTATGCCTGAACAGTACCAAGATACCATCAATGAGTTTATGCTTAGCGGTTGCCCTGAAACCATAGCAAACTCTAAACAAGCTAAGTATATTTTCACGCCAGAAATGCTTTATGGCCTTGATCATCAAAGTGAAAAATGGACAGACTTTGATCCGCGTGTAGATTATTTAATTGAGTTATTAAAGTCATTAAAAAAAGAGAAAGTGTTAGTCATCTGCGCTCATGCACAAACCGCCATAGATTTAGAAGCGGCATTACGCATTAAAGAAGGCATTCGCGCCGCAGTATTTCATGAAGGTTTGTCTATTTTTGAACGGGACAAAGCCGCCGCTTATTTTGCCCAAGATGAAGATAGCGCCCAGTTATTACTGTGCTCTGAAATTGGTAGCGAAGGGCGAAATTTCCAATTTGCTCATCATTTAGTGTTATTTGATTTACCCAGTAACCCTGACTTATTAGAGCAGCGTATTGGTAGACTTGATCGTATCGGACAAACTGAGATTATTCGATTACATGCACCGTACTTTGAAGATTCAGCGCAACAGCTATTGTTTGACTGGTATCAGCAAGGAATGCAAGCGTTTGAGCATACTTGTATTACTGGGCGAGTAGTATTTGAAGCCTATGGTGAGCAGTTGTTATCATTAGCGTTAACCGCACAACAAGCCTCATCAGCAGCAGCGCAGTTAATTAATGATAGTTGGCAAAAACATTGTAAAATTAAAGCCGAGCTAGAATCTGGCCGAGATAAATTACTTGAACTCAATTCATCGGGTCAAGGTCGCGCCCATGAGTTAGTAGAAAAAATAGAGCGCAATGACCGAAAAATTGATTTACCTCAATTTATGTTTCAAGTTTTAGATATTTTCGGCGTTCAGCAAGATGACAAAGCCGACAATTCCATTGCCCTGAATCAAAGTGAGCATATGCTTAATAGCAACTTTCCTTGTTTACCAGAAGATGGCACCACCATAACCTTTGATCGTAATACCGCGTTAATGAATGAAAATTATCAATTATTAACTTGGGATCATCCCATGGTGCGTGGCGTGTTAGATTTAGTGCTTAGCGATGAAATTGGCAATGCCAGCATTGGCTTATTAAAAACTGAAGCCTTACCTGTTGGTACTTTTTTTCTTGAATGTTTATTCACGGTAGAGGCTACAGCGCCAGCTCATTTACAGCTTGGCCGATATTTACCAACCACACCTATTCGTATCTTAGTTGATAAAAATGGTAATGATCTTGGCAATAAAGTCAGCGAAGCAGTGTTAGATAAGCAACTCACGCCGGTTAAAAAGCTAATGGCTCTACAGTTAATTAAGGCATTAAAAACGCAAATAGCGCCGCTAGTGACTAAAGCCGAAGCCCATGGAGAACAACAAATTTCGGCCATTCAAGCAAAAGCCTTAAAGAGCATGCAAAGTAAACTCGGGCAAGAGCAACAAAGATTAACGGCATTGAAGGCCATTAATCCCAGTGTTCGCCAAGCAGAAATAGACTTTCTTGCCCATCAACAAGATGAATTAAGCCATTACATCGATAAAGCTCAGTTAACTTTTGAAGCTGTGCGTATGATAGTGGTAACACATTAATTAAAAGTTATCAGCAAGAGCAGTAGCGAGTAGCGAAGTACTAAACTCTCAGCAGTTTCACTTCAACACTCGCCATTTAAAACTTTGAGCAAAGCGAGACAATATGAGCGCAAACCCTGATTTTATTTACCAGCCACCAATGAGTCCTTATCTAGATATTATTTTTCAAGATGAGGATATTGTCGTACTCAATAAAGGTAGTGGTTTGTTGAGTGTGCCAGGGCGCTTACCTGAGCATCAAGACTGTTTACAAAACCGTGTGCAACGTGTGTTGCCCACCGCCACCATTGTTCATCGTTTAGATATGGCAACATCTGGTATTCTCATCATGGCATTAAATAAACCTGCCCATGTGGCCATAAGCCGTCAGTTTGAGCAACGACAAACTAAAAAAAGTTATATTGCCCGTGTTTTTGGTAAAGTGGCTGAAATAGAAGGCAGTGTAGATTTACCGTTAATTTGTGATTGGCCCAATAGGCCAAAACAAATGGTTGATCATGAAAATGGTAAACAATCACTGACTAATTACAGTGTACTTAGTTACTCTACATTGAGTTCAGGTGATGAAAGTACTTTAATGGAGCTTAGACCGGTTACCGGACGCTCTCATCAATTACGAGTGCACATGCTAGCGTTAGGCCATCCTATTTTAGGTGATCGACTTTATGCCCATGAAAAAGCATTGACGATTAGCCCAAGATTACAGCTTCATGCCAGAAATTTAAGTTTAACTCACCCGGTTACTGGCGAATTACTCTGTTTTGTTAGCCCTTGTCCATTTGATTAGCAATAATTGATCAATGGGGTTGCTAGTATTAAGGCTTTAGTATTAATACTTTTAATGCTAAAGCCGATACCTGTGTATAAATAACAAACCAAAGGAAGTAATGTGCAAGCGCAACTCAAGTTAATACTCACCATAATACTATTTACTTGCACAAGCTTCACGGTTCTTGCCCAAGAAGATAAGCAAGATGAAGTTAAAACGAAGGGAGAAAATAAAAAAGAAAGCTCAAAAGAAAGCCAGGAAAAAAGTAATGCTACAATTCCCTCACCGGTTTCAATAGAAAAACAACATAAAGCAGACCTAAGCCACTATTTTCCCACTAATAGGGTTGCCCCTATTTTAGCAGGCCCCGATGATTACCTTACCTTGGTTAATGAAAATACCAGTGTAAATAACAAAGGCGTAGCGATTTTACTACCCGATTGGCAACAAGGAGCAGTTAACCCAAAAGCACTTAATTTTTTACGAACAGCATTACCCAAACAAGGCTGGACTACCATCAGTATTCAACCAGCAAATAAACCTAGCAACTTTCCCTCTACCGCGCTTACAGTTAGTGAACAACAACAAGCTAACAAAAAAATCATTGATGAATACAAAACTAAGTTGAGTGCGTTAATTAACGCGGTACTGACTAAAAGTAAAGACTATCCCGGCATTGTTATTATCATCGCTCAAGGAAACCATGGCGCTATGTTAGTTGATATTTTTGAGCAACAAAGCAGTGCTACGCCTAACGCCTTAATATTATTAAGCAGTTATTTATTAAATAGTAATGAATTAATAGATGAAACCAATACTGATTTTGCAAAAACATTAGCCTATAGCGAATACCCTATCTTGGATTTATACCTAAAATACGATAATCCCATTGTGCTAGATAAAGCAGCACAGCGCTTAGCCATGGCAAAGCAAGAATTAAAAGTTTATTATCGCCAACGACAAATCAACAATAATGCAACTGGTTATTACCCTGAACAAGAGTTACTTATTCAAATAAATAGTTGGTTAAAATCTATCGGTTGGTAAAAACAGTTAAGATACGAGCAAGGAAAGTTACGAATAACGTGTAGTAGTTCAAACTTGAACTGACACTTTGAATTCTCCTGGGCCTTTTTTAAAAATTTTTTTTCCATACGCAATTGTTTTTTTTCTTTACGATGTTTCATTAATTCACTGCGTTTATCACCACTTAAACCCGTACTTGTCTGCTTCTCTTCAAACTGCTGCTTCCAGCCATAAAGTAAATTAGCTCGGCTCCCTAAAGACTGTGCTGCATCAGGAACTGTGTAGCCTTGATTGATAAAAAAGCTACAGTTTCTTCTTTAAATGCTTTATTGTAAGTTTTGTATTGTCGTTTTTGATTCATAAACACCTCTATTAACTAGGATATTATCCTTTATCAAAGTGTCCTATGCCATTAAACCAGAACAATTATTCTTGGGATAATTAGCTAGACAGTTATTTTAAGTTTACTACAGGAAGGCTTAAACGAAATTAAGCTATTAAAAGAGAAAGATTACATACCTGTTGGAGAGAAGTAATAAAATGGATTCTTATAAGATTATTTTCAAGGGTGAAATTAGGGAAATATCAGGCTAAATTAATTGGCCTCCCTGAATCTAAACCAGCTAATAACAACCCATGAACTAAGTTGGGTTAATGTTTTTTAACAAAAAAATTTATATACCCGAAGGAGAAAAGATTCTTATCAAAGGAGGTGTCGTGATAAAAGGAAATAAAAGTGCCCATGATTTTATTAATCAATTGAGGGGAAGTTATACCAGTTCGCAGAATCCAAGTTGTAACCTATCCTATAGTGATTATTTGTCTGCTGGCTATATAAACATACAGCCCCTAGTGTTTTTTAGGTTATCTAACGGAGTTAAAAAATGAAAAGTAGCGTTAAACTGTTAATCCTTTGCTTGATTTATACCTTGATGGCCTGTGGAGGAGATAAAAGCAGTCAATTTTCCTTATCGAATGTTCAAGGCGAGTCACAATTAAAAACGGGCAACCCAACTAACGTATCATTTACATTGCTCTCAAATAAAAAGATTGATGATGTGGCATTAATTTATTCACTCACTTCAATCGAAGACAAAACTAAAAACTACATTATCAGTAGCGATACCGCAGATTTGAATAGTAGCGGCACCACTATAAATACCAGCTTTAATGTACCGTCAAACCTTATTAACGGTGATTATGAATTAAAAGTATCAATCCATAAAAGCCAATCACAACAAGGTCTCTTAACGGCGAACAGTACCCTTAGTATTATGCAAGTTAAGGTATTAACCCCTACAGAGCCTGATTTAGTCATTGAGCAGCTTCAACTCACTAATAACTCTTTTGTACTGCCTCAGCGACCTAATGATGACATTAACCTGTTAGTTGGCCGCGGAGATCTTCAGTTAAAAACTATTTTAAAAGCTAAATATGCCTCTTTAAAAGAGGATTTTTCACTTAGTTTTAGTTTGGAGCTAGCTGGCCTAGGCACATTCCCACTGGTGACCACATCAACTGTTGAAGTGAATGAACCGGATCGTAATACCCATCATAGAAATATTAATAAAAACGGTAAAGTTATTAGCCGAATTAAAGGGCAAAGTCGTCAACTACAACCAAGGTGTAGAGAAATTAACGGCGCGCAATCATGTGTTATTATCTATAAAAATAGCCGTAGGCAGCTTGATTTTGATTTACATATAAATGAAGCAACTTTTGACGCGCTTAGCCAAAATAATACTGATGATATCACTGGCAACGTCATTATTAATATCACTACCCGTGCAAACTTAACTCAAACGGAATATCGCTTACCGGTAGTTTACCTGCAGCCATCACCAGCAATAGAAAAACAATCCGCTAACATATTAGCTAAGCAAGGAGGTAAATCCGCAGATGACTCTTCAGATGTGAACGAATCTATAGCAATAGAATCTGGGGAGCCAACTTATATTAGCTACACTACCACCACCACAGCAAATACCTTACAAGATAGTACTGGTAATGCTTATTCGGTCCAGTCGCAAGATGTCAGTGTTGTTATGGGTGCCTATAATGAAGACGCTGATGGGTCTACTGCTAATGAGGCTAAAACCTATCCGATGGTAACCATGTCGACATCGGTTAATTCCGGCAGTAATGACGATATCAACAATACCCAGCAAGGTATTACCCTAGATGTGATGGGCGGCACTGTTTTTGATTTTACTGACGATATTAATGATTCTACAGACAGTAATGATGCCACCAAAAATAATTTAGCGAAGAGCAGAGCAGCGGCAAAAAATTCTAGCCAAACTAGCTCTTCAGCTGATGACTATAACCCTCAAGATGAAATGGTCTGGATACATTGTGCCAACCAAAATAAAAAGTGTGATATTACGGGCTTAGGTCTACCATCTACCACCCAAGTTCGTTATGGCGACCCTGAGACAGATCGCTGGCATTATAGGCAAATTACCTTTTACGCTACCTGTGACAATGATCATTTTTATGGAAATCCTGCCAGTGGCATCGATAAAGTGTGTCAATATCTGGTGCCGCCAGCCTTTGCGCCTAAGTGGGTACGGTGCGCAAAGCAGGGCAATACCTGTAAAATAGACAAAGCCAGTATAGTGAGATATGGCCGCGATAAAAGATGGAACAGTAATCGCTTCGACTATGACGTTGTCTGCGACAATAACCCTCAAGGTGGCAATCCTTACAGTGGAAAAGATAAAGTTTGTGAAATACTCACTGATGCGGGTGCACCGCCTTTAAATTATGAATATAAATTCTGCGCTGAGCAAAATGAAACCTGCGACTTCGACGGCTCTGCTATTGTTAGATTCTCAGCCGAAGATAACGGTTCATTATATACTATGTATGCGATTAAGAGAGGACCAGTAAAGTGTGAAGACAACGACCACACTTTTTCAGACCCCTATAAAGGACATACTAAACATTGTGATATTTTAAAATACATCGATCCTAATACCCGTCAGGATCAAACTAACTTGGCTTGGTCAACCCAAGATATTGAGCGCGAAGGTAACTTCGACGGTGAACATACTAATGAGTCAGGCGAAGTTGACGAAGAAAAAATCATGGCCGAAGTAGAATTTGCTAAAAGTATATACTTAGGTACCTATTGGGGAATTAGGCTCACCGGAGAAGTAACTATTAGCGGCGTCGTCGGTTTAAAACTCAATGGTTATTTAGACACCTCCACTCGGAGTTATACTTTAATTGGCGGTCCTTACCTTAATATTGACTCCTCGGCAACCGGTACTGCCTCTACTGGAGACGGCGTAACATTCTCCGCCAGCGTCTGGGTTACCGCTGACATAGCAGTATTAGACATGTACGCCCCGTTTACCGTGGTACTTACCGTAAAACCAAAGGTATTAACAGCAGCAATCAGCTTAGATTACTTCATTGATATGATATACGGCGAAGTGAATGTTGGTTATCACTATGATTGGTTTGGTGATGCTTTATTTGGCGGAGACGAATCAGATTCAACCACAATTTACGCTTGGGGTTCACTTTATAATACGAGCGGTAATCTTTTTAAAGGGGCAAGAGAATGGGATATTTCACCCGCCACTGATTATATTTTACCCGCGGTTAAAGACGCCTTCTACCAGGTAAAGTTAGGCTTTGAGTCCATGGACGCAAGCAGAGATTATGTATTAGAAATAAAAGGCACATTGACCAGCAATGACATTTGGGATGCGGCTAATCCCAATGAATTTGTTACGATTGATATTGCCTGTGCAGCGACAGAGCTACAAACCATGACCTTTACTGGCCAGATAGATGAAGTTATTCCATTACTTGAATGTGCTGAAGTAAATATTTCCGGCATTCGACCTTCATCATGGCCGGAAGGTAGTCCATTAACCTTTGGTGTAAGAAAAAGATAACTCTCCTCAAGTACCGCTCTAAATAGAGCGGTATTTTTTTATCTTTCAAGGAATTTTAAAATTAATGACTAAAAATAAAACAATTGTGGCTAGCGTCAGTCTACTACTCCTTAGCATAGTGCTCGTCGGACAATTTTTTAGCGACACTCAAAATGCGCGTACGACAACATTAGCTAACACAGGAGAAATTATCCAGCCGAATGTTCAAAGTAATCACCTGTTTGCATATACGATTAACCTCGAAAGAAGCGGTTTTGTTAACAGCAGTTTTTTTCGCTCAAAGACCATAAATGATAATGTTGTTAAAGTTAACAATAACATCAATGGAAAACTTAATTTAAAGTTGATAAATAAAATCAATGACACTAGCTTGTTTTTTGGCCAATTCAGTCGTTTGAAAAATACAAAAGACTTACCGGTCGATACAACAGTATTCCCCACCAAGCCCTTTGCCTTTTATCATCACAATAATGGAGCGCTGACTCTTGATGAAAATAATATCTACGATGACAACAACTCTAAATCAATGATACTACAAGTTTTGTCTTATCTTCAGCTTGTTGGCCTAAATGCTTCCCTAGCGCAATGGCAAACAAAAGAAACAGACTTAATTGGCAATTACACCGCTCAATATAGTGCAACAAACAGCAAGGATACCATCAGTGTAAAAAAGCATAAATTAAACTACGTTCACGTCAATCCATTACCCGCTTTATTTAACGGAAATGTTAATGATATTCAAGCGAATATTGTTAACCATCATTCAACCTTTACCCTCAATAAAAGTTCTCAATGGCCCGATAAAATAGAGGTTACAGAACAAATAAAAATGGAAAGTGGTAAGCGAATCATATCGGATCTTCCAATAATATTCTCAGCCTTTATTAGCACATTTGATATGGACATAACCTTTCCTCATTCCCTAATCGAGCTCAACGAATTATTAGCGAAGAGCGACGCTGAGATTAATGACTATTACGGCGTAAATAACCGCTTGTCAGCACTCACCGTAGATAAAACACCTAATGAAATTTTATCCTATTACCTTGAGGTTTATAAGGACTCGCCATCACAAGCAAGCAATATATTAATTAATTACCTTAGAAAAAATCCTCAATGGTCAAATGACTTTGTTGATAGTTTATATGCTAATCGTAAGCAATTAACCGATAGGGAAGAAGTACGGTTATGGGCTTTACTGGCGAAGGTAGGGCATAAAGAAGCGCAAACAGCTTACATATATGCTCTGACCAATCCAGACTTTGAACAAATCATTCAATATCGAGCTATTGCACATATTCGTTTTTTTGAGCAGCCATCGGCTGAGTTCATTGATAACTTATGGCAAGTGCAAGCTAACTTATATCAAGCTGTTTCAGGTAATGTTCAGGGAAATAAAACACTCGCAAGTGCGACCTTATTTGCAATTGGCACATTGACAACAAGTAAGCAGATTGATGAAAATATTAAACAGAATATTTTATCGACACTTGAAGAAAAACTACAAAATGAAAACGATGACAGCAAAACCAGTGCGTTAATTATTGCTGCTGGAAATACTCATAATATTGCATTGCTAGACAGTATTACCCCCTATTTAGAAGCTGACAATGATCAATTAAAAGCCAAGGCTTTTATTGCCTTGGCACGTATGCCCAGTGAACAAGCCCTTGACAGTTTCACCCAAGCCTACGAAAAACTAAAACCGGCGAGCCAACAACTGCAGTTTATTGCCTTAGATAATTTAAATAAAATGTCGATGACGAATGAATCCATTAAATGGGTTGCGGATAAAGCACTACAAAAGAATAATTACACAGAAACAACGGGGTTAATCCGAGTGTTAGGTAATAATATATCAACTTTCCCTATGGCTGAAACGGCACTGAGAGAGCTATTAAATTCACAGCCTTCAATAGAAATAAAGTCTGAAATCTATCGTTATATCAGCCCATAGCGGTATGTTGTGGTTAACTATGCAAACAATTCAGATATTAAAACAATCTAATGTTAATTTTAACGACTGTCGAAAACTACAGATTGATCAAATTTTAGCTAACTCGTAAACAATCCGCTAAAAATATCGACCGGATCACTACGTTTAAGGTTAGTGCGAGTTGACCTGCCATCAGGTGAGTCAGAGGTTTTGGTTTCATCATTAACAGACTTAAAATCTTAACCTACTTCTCTTTTCGCTGATTTATATAACCAACGCTGTGGAGTTAAAGAAGACTACAATGTATTGAAAAGTCGCCTCAATATTGAGAATTACTCTAGTGTTTCAGTTGAAGGTGTTTTACAAGACTTGCACGCTAAGCAATTGACTAAAAACCTTGCTGCTTCTGTAATCCATGATGCACAACGAAAAATAAAAAAACAATAGGCTCTATGATTATAAAATCAACTTCACTTTTGCGATAAATCAGCTCAAAGATAATGTTGTTATATTTACAATGAAACTAGCTGATCTAGAGTTATATGAATTACTGATAAGTAAAATATCAAAGAATTTAAGTGTTATTCGACCCAATCGTAAGTTTGTTCGACAAGAGCGTAGAAAAAAACAAAACAAATATGTAAGTAAGTAAGTACTCAATGAATTATAAACGTATGTGTTAAATCCTTAAGTTAATGACATTATTCTGCGCTATATAGTCCTTTAAATCTGAATAAGACCATAATTAGGATGTTCAGATCATGTGCTTATTTCATACGAATATAGTACGAAAATCATCTTGATGATTTCTCCATTGCTTTCGATGTTATAAGTACGTCTATTGATGACTCTGATGTGATTGCAAAATTACTCCAAGATCTTTGTGAGTATGCAAATACTAATTACGAGAATGTGAATTATATTCACCCTTTTCTAGATGGGAATGGTAGAACTGCAAGGGTACTTTTCTATTGGTGTACGGTTAAACATGGATATGAAAATCTTCAATATATACCCATTTCAGCACTCCTTAAAAAGAAAGTAAATGATTACGGGCGAGCATATATAAAAACATAAACAGATAAACTCGATTAACATACTTTCTTCAGTTCAACCTAGAAATAATAGGCTCTGTTCCATAATACTGTTGTCTACCCGTAAGCAGCTATCAGAATTTGCTGTTTATCTAGCTTTGCGTTGCTTTCTCTAAACCAAGCG
>SPKZ01012761.1_pt1 | contig 46847 bp, 58 predicted proteins | sample 2456571 | NCBI WGS metagenome assembly SPKZ01 (sample SAMN11192286, study PRJNA482655) | marine metagenome | biome: ENVO:00000447; feature: ENVO:00000244|ENVO:00000211|ENVO:00000569|ENVO:00002023; material: ENVO:00002151; isolation source: ocean water from marine abyssalpelagic zone ...
CACCATTCTTTTTTAACTGTGAATAAATAGCATCTCGCACCGGCTTATTATCTACGGGTACATCTTTACTATTATTGACGGCACAACCAGATATGAAAAAACAGCTTAGATATAGGCTTAAAAAAAGTTGCTTCATTTCTTTTCCCTGTTAATTTTTTTAATTTCTACATAAACATATTATTAGAAACAGCTGTATTGCTTGATTATCTGGTTGAAACAGCAGCATTTCTATTGATAATCCGAATACTATCATTGAGATGGATATCACTAAATACCTAGATAAACATTATCCTGTGTAAGTAGAATAACCTGCTACTTAATTAGCCGAAACATTAGAGCAAATAACCAACATAGAACAGGTACTTTTTATGATTTCCACTCTCAAATAAATCAGATATTTTTATCGGTATTATTTTATTGAGAAAAAGTCAGCTTTGCATAAACTACACGACGGATCCACCAACCCGCTTTGATTACCGTCGGCGCTATTATCTAAATTAACCAAACGGAGCGACAGGACGTCGCGTAGAGCGAAGTTAGGCCTGCGCAAGAGGTAGAGCAACGCGGCAGCAGTTGTCGAGATGTCAAATCTGATCGGCCGTTAATTTAGTAAATCGCGGAGGAGCCTTTCGGCAATAGTTGGGCGAGCTTTTTATGTTCAGGATAACTAAGTGTACTAAAACTATTACCCCACTACCGCTAAAAGTAGTGGGACTACTCTAGATAAAACGGGATAAAATGAACTGACTTGAAAAGTTGTTTCATATTTAGAAATTATATAATCATGATTTGTATTGATGTAGGGTAGAAAAATCAATACCAAACAGTACAAGCTTATCTACTGTTAGCCACTTTAAGATTAAAGGCTGGTTACGTTAATAAAGTAGAGATATTGATTATTGTGGAACAGATTAGTGCGTTCTGTTTCAATTGACGGTACCTGTCGGCTAAAACGGCCACTATTGATATAGCATCTACATTTTAAAACTCTGATAATAAATACAGCATTATTTGCTATAAAGGCATAATGCTGCTCGTTTGCACATTAAAATTTAATTTCTATGCTCGTTTCACTTGTAAGTTTATAAAAACAGTCGCAATATCAATAGTATAAATAACGAGAAACTCGTTATTTATACTAACGCGCATGCGCGTTTAGCCACGGAAGATGTTTATAAAATGGATATTTGTATAGCTAAATTAGTTAACTATAGGCTTTTCATAGAATCCTCTTAAGTGTGTAAACCCGCATGCGCAGTATTAAGCTGTTAGGACCAAGGTGAAATTTTTGAATAGAACTAAAAGACTGAAAGATTATGTGGTTGAAGGTAATCAACTAGATTTAAAGAAGAAACTAGACAAGGCGATTAAGAAGTCTAGATATATAAATCGTTGGATTGAGAAGAATCTTCGTAGAGATGAAAAAAGAGTGGTTTTAAGTAATCTTTTGCTTTCGACGGCTGATTATCTTGAGGTAACTAAGTCTTCGTTGAATTTACATGTTTCAGTTCTAGCCCTCTCTACGAGAAGCCTTTATGAAATTAACGTTCGTCTCAGAACAGTTATTGAAGATGAGCTAGAACTAGGAAACTGGCAGTCAGAGTCCGTTATTGACAAAGTGCAAACTTTAGAGGGTCTTTTGCTTCTTTCTGACCCTTCAGAAAATAATAGCGGGCAAGTAATCCTTCGTCAGGAAATAGAGCGCTTAAAGGGCCTCATCAGTAAATACCGTTTGCCCACTATTAAACAACCTACTAGCACGGGAAAATTGGTAAAATTAGTTGGGTTAGAAAGTGAGCATAAGGCATTATATAAATTGTATTCAAAGCTTGTGCATCCAAGCTCATATTTAGTAAATGACTATGGTAATGCTAGCGCAATAGAAAATCAAAAGATCTTACAGATCCATGCTCAGCTATACGCTCATGATACTATCAGTAGAGTATGTGAGGAGCTAGGTGTTCCTTACGAAATTAGTAAGCCATATGGCGAAGCCTAACAAGTTTAGGCAATTCGCCCCTTCGGGGCCGGACGGTTTCTCCGCTGCTTCGCAGCTACAAATTCGCCGTTTCTAAAGGCGTTAAATTTAAGGTGGCACATGGAAGAACTTAAGAAACTTGAAGAAATTGATCAACCTGATGTAAGAAACCTTTTCTATTCAATTATAAATACAGAAACGGGTGAATCTCGACCTTTTGATATCACCGATCTATATGCATCAGTTAAAGCAGTAGAGCTTTCCGCTAAAGTGCCTGAGGACGTGATAAGTCAGTTTAATGTCGCACGTAATCTTGCAATTTATAGTTGGCATTCTTACTCCTTTAATCAGACGTCTGAAATGCAATCCTTTTCCGTCGTCGAAATGGCATTAAAAGATAGGCTAGGGAAGCATAAATATGGGTTTCGAGGCTTAATAAAAAAAGCAGTCAATATTGGCCTCATAAAAGACGTTGGATTTAGGCGCATAAAAGGAACTCATCACAAAGACAATAGTTATTCTGAAAGCCTTAAGGATATAGTTCCACACCTACGAAATAACCTTGCCCACGGGAGTGTCACTTTACATCCTGGGGCTGTCGCTACACTTCAATGGAGCGCAGATTTCATTAATCAGCTATATAAATAATGAATATAACAAGTAATGCCAGCAGGACGCGAAAAACCCGTTCGCCTCTGCTTGAGGCGTTTTAATTCCTGATCTAGAAAGTCCTCTATTTATCAATTGCTGCACTTAAGATCCTCAAGTTATACCCAAACGTATTCTGTACGACGACTAATAAGCCTCAATTTGTCATTTTTTTTGTGATTATAGGGGCTTCTTCTGGGTGCAGGCTGAACAGGTCTTATCAGAGCTGTTCAGCGCATTTTTTGAAGTGACATTGGATTTCGAATATTTATTACCCCATCCCACTCTGCTTCTCTTGAGATAGAGTCTTCTATTTAACGACCATTTAATCCTTACTTATTCACCGCATCTTTAAAGGCTTTCAGTGCTTTAAATTTTGGGATTGTGGCGGCGGCTATTTTTAGGGGTTCTCCTGTTTGTGGGTTGCGGCCGGTGCGGGCTGCGCGTTGGGTTGAGGTGATTTTAAAGAGGCCTGGAAGGGATATTTCATCGCCGTTGGCGACGGTTTTTACGATGGTTTCAGTCAACGCATTGATTACTGCTTCCACTTGGGTTTTGCCCATGTCGCAGCTGGTTGCGATTGCATTGATAAGGTCTGCCTTATTCATATGTATTTCCTGTCTGTTTGGTTGCTCATCAGTATCTAACGACCCCGCTAGATAGACGCCGTTTGGCGTTTCGCTTTTATTCCATTTTTCCCAACTGTGTCGTTCGCATATTTCTTGATAGACCATTGGCCAGCATTGGGGGCAATAGTGATAACCTGAATGATCAGGATCTGTATGCCAGTCAAGTTCCACTAGTTTCTCTGCAAACAAAGCCGACGCTACGTAAAAGCACTCTTGGCTGCTGCAGCAAGATGAAGCGCAGCGGATAACGGTATGAATATTCATTAGTGATGCTCCTCATTCAACAAGCTTGGTTGATTTTCACCAGTACGACTGGCCACTGAAGGTGCATCCTGTAGGTTGCAAGGCATATAAATAATCATGCCTAGGTACCTGTTATCTAATTGGCGTAATAAGCTTTCGATTACTTCTGATGCATGTAATCTCTTTACCCCTATTTTTTGCAGCGTAGGTGATAATTGTTCTTCGAGCGTGAAGACAAGTTGTTGCCGGTGGTCGTCATCTTCGGTTGGGATCAAATCTAATTGTAAGTTCTTAATGTAAATGGCCTGTTGCTCGCGCAATATTTTGTAAATGCGGGGCATGCTTAAACGGTATTCGCGGGCTAACTGTTGATGGCTGGTAACGCGGCTCCCCTCGTAGATATCACGGTCTCTGTTAACGCGGTCTTTAAACGACGAATATTGCGGAATATATAACGTTCTGCCCTGAAAGTTAATGTGGATGCAGTCAAACGCTGCCTGTGCGCCGCGCTTTGCTGATTTTGGGGCATAGCCCAAATCAGTGATGCTGGTGTGCACTTGCACGTAGACGCATTCCAAAAATTCACCGGGCTTAATCATGTTAGTCGCGCGCCTTTAACTGCTGTCGTTTAATACGCGCAAGCCACCCTTTTAAACTTTCAATGCAGGTTTGTTTTTGCTCTGTTGATAACCAATGTAGATCTTCAATATCTGTTTGGCGCTTTACCCAATGACCTAGTGCGCTTTCGCTGCTATCTCTTACCACGCCTTCATCGTGCAATTGCAGCCACAGCGAGCGCATTTTTTTAGCCTGGTTGTCAGCGCTTAGTTTTCGCTGTGTTTTAGGCGCATTTTTAGGCTTAGCTCGGATCTTAAAACCGCAGGCATTTAAGTGTTGTAATACCTCGAACAACTTAGACAAAGGCAAACTTTTACAGCTGCGCTGTTTAGTCCAGGCCTCGATATTGTCCCGGTATAAACAGTCGCTCCAACCTAACTGATCTTTGGCAATATGAATGAGCTGTATCGCTTTTTTTCTATTCATCTCATCACCTATTTATTATGTTTAATAAATTAAATTAGACGCTGGCTAAATTAAGCGATAGCGCATGGTATTCACCCGTATCATCGTCGCGTTTATGCACTAGCATATAGGTAGTACTGCCGACTACTTTAATGGCATCGCGTACCGCATCTAGGGCCAATAACCATTCTGGGTCATCAATGTCATAACTAAAGAGGTCCATGACGGCTGACACTTTCAACTCGTTTTTTGAGTTGGTTTTGAACGCCTTTTCAGCGATCGCTATCAAGTGTTTGTTCGCGCCTTGTGCCCATTTTTTTAAACATCGATCAATCAACTCTTTCGCCACTAAAATTTCAGTCGAGAAGGTAATACGGTCACTGACGGTACGCGATAATTTATATTTACCGTCAAAGGTCAGCAGCTGCACGTTGCCTTTTTTGCCGCCAATTTTTACATTATAATTAAGGCCGACATTTTCAATTAACGCCTCGATCTCGCTTAACCCGGTACACTTAAACTGGGCTAGTTTTCCATTAAGCTCCTCCGCTTGCAGTGCCATTTTAAGCACTAACTCGTCTTCTAATAATTGCACGGGTTTAATATTGCTCTCATGAACTAAGTCACCTTTGCCGTTCATGCGAAACCCCTGTGGGATTTGAATCTCTGTTGTATTGCTCATATTTAATTCCTAATTTGATTAATGATGTCTGCAGTGACTAAATCTTCACCTAAGTCTGCAGACAAGTTCATACCGGCGATGGCTAGGTTATTGACCGCCAATGGATTAATCAGTGAATGTACGCGTTGGCGGCCGTCGACCACGCTCAAGCGTCTGCGAATAGACTCGTAGGCATCCGTGGCAAAAATATCACTGGCCTGTTTGCCGACGCGCTTGATGCGGTGTTCAACATAAGCCTGCAGGTGCTGGTCTAAAGGATCTAGCCACATCAATTCCATGCGTTGTGCAACTTCGCGTACCGCTAGGTTGCGCACATCTAAGCGCTGCTTTAATTCGGGTTGGCCGATCAAAATAATGCTCAGCACTTTGGTAAAGCCGAACTCTAGTTCGTGCAAACGCTTTAACTGTTTGAGCGTGCTAAGAGGGATATCGTGGGCCTCTTCTATAATCAAACAATGGCGAATGCCGACCTTATGGCTGTCTATCAATGCCTTATGAATCATCTGCCCCTGATCTTGGGCTCCCTGCGGGCGTTTAGTCTGAGGCAATATGGATTGAAACAACGACGTAGTGATGTGGTTGGTGGTCAAAGTGCCTTGTTTATTGCCGGTAGACATCCCGCATATATAAGGCTCAATAATCACCATTTGCTCGTTATCGCGCTCCAGTCGGTTGATTAAATCCCGGCGCAAAGTGCTTTTACCGCTACCACACTCACCAATCAAACCTACAAAGCCGCCATTCTTAGCCGCCATATACAACGCCATGCGCGCCATCTCGACATCGGGGCTGATAAAAATATCTTCGACAGTATTGATCTCGCCAAAGGGCGTGGAAAACAGTTTGAAATGTTTTTTGGCGGCTTGGGTTAAGCGCTGCTTAGCTAACATAGGGTATTCCTCTATAGCCTTAGTATTGTCCGCGTCTGAGGTAAACAAGTGATGCAATTGCAGAGCGGTGCAATCACGCCGCTTCAAAAAGTCCTTAATGGACTCTTCCACTTGAGAACGCGATATTCTTTTAGGCCATTTGTTATGGCTAATTTCATAAATAGCGGTTCTGGATAGATTTACGGCCCGCGCCAATTCCCCGCAACTGGTATGTGTCTCGGTCATTAACTGACGCAGCGGAGTGAGCGATGGTGGTGTGTTGTTATTCGCTAATTTGACTGATTGTGTATTCATCATTAAGCCTCCTGGATGATGGGAATAGTCAGCGGATGCTGCAAAAACTGCTCGATCAGAACCGCTAATTGGCTCTCGTTAATGCCGGTTGCATAATGCTGTTTTAGATAGCGTAAGTACTCGCGGTGATATGCGGTGCCCATTGCGCTGCGCACTCTCTGTGCCGCTTGCGTGGTGTTGAGCGACAACTCGCTCTCGGTAATCACGTTGCTCGGTTTAATCTCGGTACCGGTGCGTAACAGGTAGCTGGGCAGTTGGATGCCATTTAATAAACTGTGGGTTTTAATGCCCGCGCCGTCGTTAAAGTTGGCGTAGGGTTTGGCTTGTTTAGCTTTGGCCTTTTTGATGTCGATGATGTCCATATCACCATAGGCTGCTTTGTCTAAAGCTTTGGCAGCGGTATCAGTCACCGTATCTCTGTGGCTGGTAAAGGTTTGTCCGATAATTGCGCCATTTAAATGTTGGCCGTATTGATCAAAATCAAGCACCGGGGCGATGTGATGCAAGGTGCTTTCGCCGTTATAATGGCCGACAGTGATCGCAATATGACCCTCATCACCAAACACTAACGGCTTGATGGCAATCTTATCGCCGACGCAAATACCCTCTACCTCGTTTAAGCAATAGGTCACACTATTGGACAGGCAAGGATGCTTGTATTTGACGGTTAAATCAGCGGCAATCACGCGGGTCTCTTGCTTGCCTTGCATCAGTTGTCTGCAAATATTTTCAGCCGGTAGAGTACGCAGTTGTGCATCACTAATGCGCAACCATAAATCAAGGCGCGGCATGGGTTTTACTAACCCTATACGGCGCAAACGACTGTCATAATGAGGGATTAAATTGGCGTTATACGCATTGGCCCACGCATTGGCGGCACTGTTCAAAGCGGCGATGTTAGTCACCGGCTCAAAGCGCAACAGGCACTCAAAGTGCGTTTCAACAATATTGTTAGCGCCTTCCACGCCGCCCTTTACTCTTGGGCTACCCGCTTGATGGGTTAAGTGTTCAACCTCTAGCCCATCCAACATACTTTTAATCGCGGCGCTGGTATTGGCGCTGCCTTTATCCCAAAGTAAAATGCGCGGCACACCGTGAAATGCCCGGCCTTTTTGTTTTGACCAGGCAAACAATAAAAAGTCGGCCAGATTTTCTTGGCTCTCACCGGCGGATTCAACATACCAGGGGATGATCATGCTGCTGGCGCGGTCATACAGCACATAGCGCCACACTTTGAATAAAATTTTGGCGTAGTTATCTAACTTGTTTTTATAAAACGCATCATCGGCCATCATGTGCTGTTTACCGCGCAGGTAATAAACAATGCATAACGACGGGTCAACCTCGTGCACATGATTGGGGTATAAGGCGCGCATGTGAATATGTGGGCGGTCTTGTTTTTGCTGCGCTGTGCCCATCTTGCGCGCCTTTAATAAACGGTTAACTTGGCCGCTGGTGACGCTGATCTCAACGCCGTTATTTTTTGCAATCGCCACCGCTAACGGGGCATTTAAGGTGACTTTACCGTTTTTACGAATCGCCACCTTTTGCATACCCGCCACCAGTTCAAGCGTGCCCACGTCGACGCTACTACTGCCCTTATCCGCGCGGGTTTTGCGGCCGCTGTTATAACCCGCTGTTTTAAGCTTTCGATACAAGGTGGTGTAATGCATCCCCAGCTGTCCCGCCTGTGTGGTAATAAAAGCAGTGCGTTGAGAATATGCCATGTTCAGCAATTGATTGATTAAATCGCTGAGCATTGAATGCTGGGGAGCATTAAGCGTGGCCATCGTTATACCGCCAGATCATTAAGCGTAAATTCGGCCATTTCCTGTAACTGACCAAACTTTCGATTAATGCGGTTAAAATTATCCATCGAACAAACCACCGCAGTTTGCAATGCCTCCGCATGGTCAATTTTCTGCAGCGGCAAGCTTTCAAATAACTGCATCAACTGGTGTTGCTGAGCCTCAATGGCGTTGCTGATTTGGTTGACGTTCTCTTTATAGGTCTCAATCCACGGCGGCCATTCTTCAACCTCAATACCGCCGGTTTCGAGCTGCTGGTTGCGCTTAATCAACGCTTCAATTTTTTGATCTTTACTTTGGTAGAGCTTGGCCGAGGCGTGTTCCGTGTTGCTTTTATCTTCCTTGGCGCTGCGTAGTGCTTTACGCAATTCACTGGGACTCATGCGGTCAATGTCATCGAGGTTCATACCCAACATTTCATCGCCATCAGCGAGCGCCTCTAAGTCGTCATCGTCCACCGTGATCAGCTCTAACAGTTTTGCGTAATTGAGTTTTTCAGCTAACTGTTGTAATTGCGGCGTATAAAATTTATACGCCGCTCTCATCATGCGTCTCGCTGTCGGCGGCGCAATATTGACCTTGTTCAAATAGGGAGTGAACTCACCTTTTGGTGAATAGCCTTTTACTCGACACAGTTGCCTGCCAAGTTCTAGGGCACTCTTCGCCATACCGTCACGATGTAGCAGGATTAGAGAGTTAGACTCTTCTAAATTAAATGCCGTTGTAAAACCTAGCTGTCTGTCGTTATCGCTCACCATCTCAGCGACGACCGTAATGCTACTGATATCAAGCTCTGAAGTGCCAGTCCTTGCGGGGGGCTGTTGCGCTGACTTAAGCATACTGACCACCCAGATTTTCACCGTTTAGCCACTGCAAGATTTGCAGAGGCTGCATGTCAGACAATGTACTTAAATCTTGCCCATACAAGCGTTGGTTATTCGCCAAGATGCTGAGTTGCTTGCTGTCTAACGCCTTTAAGGCAATCAACTGCAAATAACTTAAACGCGCTACCAAGGGGGAAAATTGCGGCGCTGAAAATTGATAATTGGCAACCATCAGAGCGTGAGCGCGGCGGTGGCTGAGTTTGATCTTTTTTAGAAAGGGTCCAAATTTACCGTAGGGTAAATGCCTGCGGATAGTGGCTAAATAACCGCCCATTTCAAGCTGGCGCTGGGCGCTGTTATCACAGTGCAGCATCAATTGCGCCACCGACGCCTTGAGTGAGTCGGGTAAGGTAAAGCCAAAAAAATCATTGGGTTTATTGATTAAAGTATCAAATAACGGGCGTTTATTAATAACGTTTGCAGTGCTCATATGGTTAATCCTCATGGTATATTCGTCAGTGCTTTCATCGATGCCACCCGCGCCTCGCACTGTTGGTGATGCTGGGCGCAAGCGTGGCTAATACGAATCAGCGAGGTGCCTAAAAACCACCTGCCGTTGGCCTCTAGGGCAAAACCAGCTCTGGCTAAGTTAAATAAATCTTTAGTCACGTTGCAGCTGCTAGATTGCGTCAATCGTGCCAGCTCACCCGGACTAATACCGGCAAACTCATTGCCCGCTAGTGCACTGACTAAGCGTAAGATTCGGCACTGGGCATTGTTGGTATAATCGGTCATCGCCAGTACCTTAGGCGTAAGGCTGATGATTAGTTTTAGCGATCCACACTGTGCCGCCGACATTCAACGCCTCTGCCAACTCGACAATCACGTTGCGGTGTAAAAACAAATCGCCGACCACTAACAAGTTATCGGGCAGCTTACAGACACAAGAGCCGCTTAAATTGAGGTTGCCATTGATGGCTAAATTATCCGGCAAGGCGGTGATGTCGGGGTCGTCAATCACCAGATCGCCCTCACATTTAAACTGCCCATCGCTGAAACTAAATGGCTGATAAGTGGTTTGCATCAGTCGAATAAAGGCCGTGACAGCGCGAATTTTCTCAGGCGTGGGATAGGACAGCAGGTCTGTGGCTAATGATTGAGTAGTAAGCATATGGTTCTCCTTAACATCGATCTTTTGTCTAAATTGTAAAAAACTGCTGGGGTTTACCGGTGACTTATCTCGCCATATCAGTCTCCAAAATCGAACTCGGGGGTCTCGCATTTCTGCACGTTTTCGCGGTGCCAGGCACCGCAGTTAATCGCTTGGGTGAGACTGTTAATGACATCATTTTGGCTGTCGGTGCGGGTGCTTTTATCCGCTTGCCAATAGGCGGCTAACTGGCTTAAAGAATCACTGAAAAGCTGCTGAAAAGCTAAGAACTGCTCCTGCTTAGGTTTGTGGCCCCTAGGCATAGGGATCACCATTAACCCGGCACTGGTGGCCAGCCAGGTACTGACAAAAGAGGCTCCGCAGACGTGTTCGTACATAGGGATAGTACTGGCGGGCATCGTGCCATCGCCCAACCACTTATAAAGGCAATCGGCACTGACCCCCAACAGATCGGCAATGCGCTCAACGCTCAAGTTTTTACGCGCTTTGGCATGGTCTTTACTCATGCGCAGTGCATCGCGTAAATTGTTGGGAAAACGTTTCTTAGCCATGTCAATTCCTTTGTTTAGAAATGCACGAGGCATTTCTTTTCTAATCAGTTGCCTGTTTTAGAAACCTGTTGCGCCGGGCGTTTCTAATTTTACTGCTTGCCTCTTTTGCAGCATTTGGTGATAGTAAAAAGGCGAGAGCAAACTCGCCAAACCAAGTAAAACCTAAGGAGCAGATGATGAACAACGCCACTGATACTCTATACACTGCACAAGATTTACACGGGCAAATCCAAGCCATGGCACTCATTAACGCTTACCTCTGCACCCTGTTGCATGAACACGCCCAGCTAGATGGGCAACGGCTACATAAAATGATTGAGCGACGCGCACAAGGTTATTTACAACAAGTGGCACATCCATGGCAGCCGATGGCGGGCCAGACGCTGTTGCAGTGGTTAGAGAGCTTTGAGGGGATGAGAAAGACGGTTGAATAATTGCATCTGTGGGGTACAGCCCGTACTCATCTACGTCATTATTTGAGTGCTCGGGTAACCTAGGCGCTAAAATAACGCCATTTATTAGGCTAAAGGTGGTTTTAATACGAGCTTTCATACAATTTGTACCTATAATTAGTATAAATTTATGTATAATTTTCTTATTTGAAAAATGTTTTTCAAGCATCGGGTGTTAACTCGCTAGCCGTAAGTAACGGTCATACTTGCCGGGCCATATTTTCTGAATCGGAATATTGATTGCTTTACTGATAGCCTCTGCAACCCGTGCGGATGATTGGTTCGCATAGACAACTTGCGAGACACATTGCTGTGTCACGGGCGGGTTTAACGAACGGGCTATTTTTGTTTGTGATGTGTCTGCTTTGTGTATTGCTGCGGTGATATCTATGGGATGCATTTTCAATACCTTTTACCATTGTTGGTACAATTTGTACAAACAATACTACTCGGATATTAACATAATGCAAGATGATGATGGTACAAAAAGTAGTTTTTATGTAAAGCATAGAACCATTTCTTCTATAATCAACAAATTAAAAGCCAAGTTAGAGATCAAAACCGATGTGGATCTCGCCGTTGTTTTAGGCATGAAACACAATACCTTTGTGGCGAGGAAAAAAAGAAATTCCATCCCTTATGAAGAGATAATAAATCTGTGTGAAGAACGGGGAATTTCTATCGCCAGTATCTTTGAAGATGAACCAAATAGCGCTTTATCCAGCGATGAAACTGATAATAATAAAACAGAAAATGGCCGATGGAAGCGTATCTCAATACTGGTAGCCGACAAGTTAGCAGACGATGAAATACAGCCGGACGCCAAAAAATTTATCAGCACTATTAATTTCATCGACCAAAATGTCCCCCGTAATGCCGACAGTGAACTGCTAGCAAAAATAGCCACTGAGGCATATGAGCTAGCCTTTAAATAAAAACACCCATTCTTATATGTACAAATTGTACCTACAATAAAAACGTACCTTGTGTCGTTTATGTTGTAGCTACAAAGTGCTAGAGTTATCTTCCATTCAGGGAGTACAGATCATGGCACTGGTTAAATGCAAAGAATGTGACAGGGAAGTATCAGACCAAGCTAAAGTATGTCCCCATTGTGGCGTGGATAGCCCAAGTCTGATCGAGCCTAGTACTTTTTCGAAGACAAGAGACGCTTTATTAGGCGCAGGTGTTCTGCTAGCACTAGGCTATGCTGGCGTCTCCTATATTAGCGGCGAGGATGAAACAACTAAAGCTGATAGAGCAATCGCCGAGCAAACCGAGCTTCAAAAATACCAACTCTGCAAAAAGACCTTAACCTGCTGGTCTGAAAAACATGCCAGCACGGCACGTAGATTATGTTATACGCCGATAGAAAAGCTGGCGAAGAACAATCATGAATGGACTGACACGTGGTTAGACGCTAAATTTTCTCACAGTAAGTGGATAGATCAAGAAAAGGGCCTGATCGCTTACCTAGGCGATAAAATAAAATTCCAAAACGGCTTTGGCGGTTGGCAATACTATACGTATGAATGCGCCATAGACCCTAGAACAGCAACGCTGATCAGCGTGCATGCTAATCCGGGACGACTGTAAAAGACTGGCCCCCCCAGCGACTACTTACCCGTGCTTAATTGTATGCAGATAGATAATTCTTGAAATTGCCAGGCGGTTAACGTTTTCATAAATCTTGGGGTGTCGACGGTGCAATTATGGTTGATAAATTCAAACATAAAGTGCCGTTTACATTTAATTGTCGCTAACTCTGCCCGCAACTCTGCCACCGTCCAGTCCTCATAATTTTCCATCTTGTATAACCCTATTGATCCAACTTGCCAAGACTCGCCTCAGGCTTTCACCGGCCATTTTTATTGTTGTAATTAGTGATCAATCAGCTGCGGCACGCAAAGAACTATCATTAATATAATATTAACAAGGCTCTGGATATAGTCATTATTCTTAGCTATGACAATCTCCACTACTTAAAGCTGTACAAATATATAGTACTGTTTTTTTGATCAGTAATCTATAGTTGAAAATGTGGATGATCAGGTAATTTTTTAGCTTGAAATAAGCTGATTTACTAGGGTTTACTGGGCTGCCTTCCTTTTCATCTACATCTTTAAAGTACTTTAAACACTTCCACCACCCTGTTTCGGCACACTGGATTCTTTAATGATGCAGTCACAGGTGCCGTATGTTAATCAGCGTAACCCGAATTAAAAGCGATGTTAACGCCACCTTAAGTGTGGTGGCGGTGAATGGCCGCTTTGTCTGCTTTGGCTTAGAAGACGAGTACCGCGCGCGAAAAGTACCCGGCGAAACGCGCATCCTCGCCGGAAATTATCGGGTGACTTTACGCACCGTCGGTGGCTTTCACGGCCGCTATACGAAAAAATTTGGCGCGTTTCATCGCGGCATGTTGTGGGTGCGTGATGTACCGGGCTTTGAATACATCTTAATTCATATTGGCAACAGCGAAAAAGACACCGCTGGCTGTTTGTTAGTGGGGCTTAATGCCTCAACCCACCCCTCTTTATATGTCGGTAATTCTACCGGCGCATATAAGCGTTTGTACGCCTTAGTGGTGGACGCCGCGCAAGCCAATGATCTGCGTATTGAATACGTAGACCTAGATCGTTAAATCAAAAATAGGCGCTGCCTAGGAGATGACCATGTTTAAGCAATGTTTAGTGTTATGCATGTCGCTGTTATTAATCGGCAGTGGCCCCACGCTGGCCGGGAGGCCCTTAACGGCCCATGAAATCCAGCAGCCCTTGCAGCAAAGTGCCGGTGAATGGTTAAAAAGCGCGGATGGCTGGGCGCTGTGCAGCCCTCCGAATGCGCAGGGGATAAGGCAGTGCTTCCCGATTCCTAAGGTCGTGGTTGAGGATATTAAAGGGCCAGCCGCAAATGGTCTTTCCCTATGAGCTGGTTTGGCAAGCTGTTTAGCGGCGGGGTTGGCTCGGTGATCACTGCGGTGGGCGATGTCGCCGACCGCTTTATCGAGACCGATGACGAGAAACGTCTCTTTAAGCAGGAGATGGCGGTGATTGTACAGGCGCGAGAGAGCGAGTTAGAGCAGACTATCCGCGCTGAATTGAGCGCCAAAGAGCGCATTTTAGTGGCCGAGCTGAACCAGGGCGATAACTATACCAAACGCGCCCGGCCGACAGTGGTCTATTTTGGGCTGGTATTGATCGGTGTGAACTATTGCGTGTTTCCAGTGTTGGCAGCGTTCGCTGATTATAACGGGCCGTTAGCACTGCCGTTGCCGACTGAGTTTTGGGCGGCCTGGGGCGGTATTGTTGCCACCTGGTCAATAGGTCGCAGCGCGGAGAAACGCGGCGCAAGCAGCCCAATAAGCCGGATGATTACCGGTAATAAGCCGACTCATCTCTTGGATTAAGATGAACCCCCACGATGGATTTGGATATGCAAATTGAATTAACCCATGTGTTGTTTGTGTTTGGCGGCATTTGCACCCTGTTTATTGCATTTTGCCGTTATTGGATTAACCGTCTAGATCGCACCTTAGTCTCCTTTACCGAGCGCCTCGAGCGCCTAGACAATGAAATTGACAGTCATAAAAACGAATTCCATAAATTCCAATTAGAACTGCCTAAAATATATGTGCGCCGCGATGATTTTATGCGCTCCCTCAATGATCTGACCAAAAAATTAGATAAAATTGATGAGAGGTTGCTGGTGTTTTTGAAGGAGCACCACTAATGCCACCACGCTCAAAAATAGCCACCATACTCAGTAGCGCAGACAAAGCTGAGTTGGACAAACGCCTGATTGAAAATAGCTTTTCTGATTATACAGAGCTCACCACGTGGCTACAGGATCGTGGTTATGAGATTAGTCGCTCAGCGGTGGGCCGCTATGGGAAAGAGTTCAAAGAAGTATACGAGGGCCTGCAGCAGAGCATGGAGCAGGCGCGCGCCATTGTCGAGGCGAACCCCGACGATGAAAACGCCTTGAGTGATGCCATCTTGCGCGTCACCCAAAACAAAGCTTTTCAAGCGGTCTTAAAAGAAGACGGAGATTTAAAAGAGTTGTCGCTGGTTGTCTCTCGTCTGGCCCGCGCCTCGGTGAATCAAAAAGAATTTGCCGCCGAGGCACGTATACGTAGAGAAGAGCGGGCAAAAATACTCAGCGAGTTAGAGCAACAAGTGCAAATTGTCAGCGAGAAACGCGGCCTGAATGCCGAAGAAGCCGAATTTTGGCGCGAAGTGTTAGCCGGTACTCGCCGTGTCAAATGAGGCGCTCAACAGCGGTCTAACGCTACGCATCTTAGACCCGGCAGAGTTACCGGCGGCGGCGCGTAATTTAAACGTAGACACCCTCGATGATAGCTTTTTAATGGCCCACCAAGTGGCGTGGAATAACGATCCAGCGCCGATCAAAGTGTGCGCAAAAGGCAGGCGTACCGGTATCACTTTTGCCTCAGCTCTAGATAAAACCATTGTCTGTGCCAGCGGCTTAAGTGCCGGGGGGGACAATGTCTATTATATCGGCGATACCAAAGAAAAAGGCCTAGAGTTTATCGGCTATTGCGCCCATTTTGCGCAAGTGATGGCGATGGCGATGGCCAACACATTCCATGGCATTGAAGTCTTTTTGTTTGAAGACCAACAAACCGAGGGCAGCAAATATATCACCGCCTATCGGATCCGCTTTGCCAGCGGCTTTCAGATAGTCGCGCTCTCCAGTAACCCCGCTAATATTCGTGGCCTGCAGGGCATAGTAGTGATCGATGAAGCGGCGTTTCACCCGCAGGTACAACTGGTCTTAGACTCGGCCACCGCGCTGTTAATTTGGGGCGGTAAGATAGAGATAATCTCGACCCACAACGGCTTTTTAAACCCCTTTAACGAATTGTTAAATGACATAGACAGCGGCCTGCTAGATTACAGTTTACACCGCTATACCTTTGATGATGCGGTGCATAATGGCCTGTATGAGAAGTATTGCCAGCAACGTGATTTAACCCCCAGTATCGCCGATAAAAAAGCCTGGTACCAACGGATTAGAAATGCCTATCGCAATCGGGAGGCGATGTTAGAAGAATTAGATGCGATACCGCGCCACGGTGTCGGCGCTGCCATCCCCGCGATGATGATTGAGGCGCTGATGAAAGAGGCGCGGCCCATCATACGCTTGAGTTTAAGCAATGATTTTTTAGGCAAAAGTAATGAGGCGCGGCGCAGTTTTATGGATACATGGATCGCTAAACATTTAAGGCGATTGCTGCAGTCTTTAGATAATACCCGCCCTTGGTACTTGGGCGAAGATTACGCCCGCAACAGTAACTTTACCGTGTTTGCGCCGGGCTGTGTCAATGACGATTTAACCCGCTATGTACCGTTTTTAGTCGAATTGCACAACGTACCAACCCGCCAGCAAGAGCAAATTTTGTGGCACCTAATTAGGCACTTACCCAACTTTAACCGCGCTTGCATGGATGCTACCGGTAACGGCGCAACCTTGGCCGAATATACCGCCGATGAATTTGGTCGCGACACCATCGAAGAAATCAAATTAAACGATGCCTGGTACCGGGCGCACATGGGCAGTTTTGTCGACTCGTTCACCGATCGCAAGTGGGACTTACCCCGAGATAAAGAGGTAAAAGCCGATTTAGCGGCATTACAGCTGATTAACGGGGTGTATAAATTACCCAAAAAAGCGGCGCATGCGGCGGGTAAAACCGCCACTAAAGTGGCGGTACAAGGCGGCGCGGATACGGTGAAACAAATACGCCATGGAGATGCGGCAATTGCGCTGGCGATGTTGTGGGTGGCGAGCCTCAACAGTGTCGATCACAGTCCGCCGAAGACCGCACGGGCACGCATTTTTAATGGCGCAAAATCCTTATTGAGAGGTTATCAGCGGTGAAAAAATCACAGAGTAAACTAAAAACACCGACCACTAAGGTGATCGCCAGCCGTGATCTTCTCAGTGATTTTAGCGCACTCAGTGAGGTTTTACCGAACCCGGACCAAGTCTTAAACAACACCGGCGAGAGCATCGCGGTGTACCGCACCTTATTGGCTGAATCTTTAGTGATGGGGGCGACCACGCGTTTAGAGGGTGGCATTAAAGCGCTGAGTTGGGAGTTATCCAATGAGGACGCCAGTGAACAGGTGATCACCTCCATCAATGACGCGCTAAAACGCCTGCCCGTGATGGACATTTGCCAGCGAATGATCAAGGGTTATTACTTCGGTTTTCAGCCCTTTGAGATTCTCTGGCAGACTGGTGTTAATGGTTGGTGGCCGAGTGATATCGTCGATAAACCTCCGGAGTGGTTTTTGTTTGATCAAAAAAACCAGTTGCGTTTTCGGGCTAAGGGGCACGAGCAAAGTGGCAAATTGCTCCCCGCGAGACGCTTTGTGGTCGCCGGGCACAAACAAAGTTATGACAACCCTTATGGCATGGCGGTACTCAGCGCCTGTTATTGGCCCTGTGTGTTTGAAAAAGGCGGGTTATCTTTTTGGCTGACCTTTACCGAGAAATTCGGTATCCCGTTTTTGATCGGCAAGTTAAAGCGCGACGCACAGCAAAGTGAATACGATGCGCTGGCCGATGATCTAAAAGCCATGGTGCAAGACGGCGTATTAGTGATGCCGGATGACGGCAGTATTGAGGTATTAGATACCAGCAAAGCGGCCAACGTCGATATTTTTGAAAAACTGCTAGCCTATTGTCGCTCAAAAATTAACATTGCCATTTTAGGGCAAAACCAAACCACCGAAGCCAACGCCAACAAAGCCAGCGCTATCGCCGGATTAGAAGTGACCAAAGCGGTGGTGATGCAACTCTCTGGCATGATTGAAAGCACCTTCAATCAAGTGATCGAACACATGGTGTATTACAATTTTGGCGAAACTGCAGCCGCGCCTAAATTTACCTTGATTGACCAGGAAGCGCTCAACGAGAAACAGAGCCAGCGGGATGAGCGCCTGCATAAAATTGGTCTGCGCTTTACCCCTCAATATTTCATCGATGAGTACAATATCAACGCTGAATATGTACAGCGGGTAGCAGGTAAAAAAGAGGCAGAGGATAAGCATACAGATTTTGCCGAGGGCGAGGATCACCAGGGCGAATCGCTTAATCTGACCCAACAGGCATTAGAGCAGATGAAAGACAGTGTCAGTGAAACGCAACTCAACGTATTAATGACCGATATGTTACCGGCAATTGAAAGCGCAATAAACACCGGAGAGCGCGCAGACGCCCTAGCAGACTTAGCAACAGCGCTACCCAAGATGAACAGCAGTGCACTAGAGGCATTATTAACCAAACTCATCTTTACCGCCGCTGTCACTGGGCATTTAGCCGCCGCAGAGGAGCTGGCGGATGGCTAAGTTAACCCAAACCGATATCGCGATGGTATTTGGCCTAGCGCCAAAAGCGGCGATTGCCTATTTGGAGAATAAAGGTTTTAAACTCTCGTTCAACTGGGAGGAAGTGTTAGATCAGGCGCACCACCAAGCATTTACCGTGGCCAAAGTGATGCAGATGGATATTTTACAAGATATCCATCAGGGCTTAACCGGGCACCTCAATAGCGGCGGCACACGGCGTGACTTCATTAAAAAAATGACCCCGTTATTGCAGGCTAAAGGATGGTGGGGCCAACAAACGGTAACCCATGGCGGCAGCCAACATAAGGTGCAATTGGGCAGTCAGCGCCGTTTAAAGCTGATTTTTCACAACAATATACACAGCGCCTACGCCAGCGGCCGCTACAGGGCGATGAAACAAGCAGTGGTCACGCACCCCTATTGGCAATATGTGTCGATTATGTCGCTGACCTCGCGGGCCAAACATAAAGCCTTGCATCTAACCACACTGCGCCACGATGATCCGGCGTGGCAATATATCTACCCGCTCAACGGCCATAACTGCAAATGCCGGGTGCGGCCCATTGCCGCGCGAAGAGTCGAGCGCGGTGAAATAAAAGTGCAAAAGTCACAAGTTGAGATGCGCGATGTGGAAATAGGCATTAGCCGCAAAACCGGCGAGATTCGTACCGGCAGCGAGCCTAAAGTGGTGCAAGTAGCCGATGTGAAAGTGATCAACAATAATGGCGTCGAGACCATTTTTAGCCCGGATGTCGGCTTTAATGCCAGCCCTGGCACACCGTGGAAACCCGATTTAAGTCGATATCCCGCGCCGTTAGTGGCGCAATACCAGCTATTGCTCAATAGTTATTTAGCGGGCAAAGACAAAATGGATGAGCAATAACCATGTTTAGCATTGAAATTGATGACCGCGCGTTTAACCAGGCGTTGAGCCAATTGGCCAAGCAGCTTGCAGATACTCGACCATTAACCGCGAGTATTGCCGCTGAATTATTGAGTTTGACCGAGTTGAATTTTGAGCGTGAGGGCAACGGTATTGCATGGCCTGCGTTGGCAGATAGCACCATCGCCCGGCGGACTAAAAAGCGCCAGTGGCCGGGCAAAATATTACAAATCACTGGGGATTTGGCAAACAGTTATCAAGTGTTCTCTGATACCGATCATGCAGCTATCGGCTCAAACGTCCCCTATGCAGCCATTCATCATCTAGGTGGTGAAGCGGGTAAACATAGAAAAACAGTGATCCCCGCCAGGCCACATTTACCGGTTGATGAAAATGGCAGCTTAACGGATGAGGCGAGAGTGGCGGTGATGGACAATGTGTTGGACTACTTTTCACAGAATCTGCGGTAAAACTGTGAGCGAATCTAATGGGGTTTTAAGGGGGTTTTGGGTGGGGATAGGTAATGCGGCGAGTTCGGGCGGCGGTGCTGTTCAAAAACGAAATTGAACGGGTTGTGTGCAGGATTTGGGAGTAATGAAACTGATTTATTAAAGTTGATATGAGTATCATCTTTATCCTGAGCCATTTAAGTCAATAATAGAACACTATAGACGGATAGGGTTGCGGCCTAACAACATCAGACATTAAGGTTCAAATCGAGTAAAGGAACAAATTTGATACTCTTAATGGCTGGACCGCACAAAGCGGACTTTTTAGATCAGGAATAACGCCCGTAGCATCTTCCGGCTAAAAAACTGGCGGTTTTTTGCTCTTTTTGCACAAAAGGTGACAGTTTTAGACTATCAGATTGGCTGCGTTTGGTTATGTACGTTATTTCGCAACTGCATAAATACTTAAACTTTCAAGAAGCGTTACTTTGTCGTTCTGTTTTGCTGCTTGGCTAATTTTTTGAGACAGTAATTCTAACTCACTGCTATCCATCACATTACGATAGTCATTAACAATCTGATTAAGCCTTTCATCCGAGTGGACGTATAGTGATGACTCAAACTCTAAGGCAACCCCTTTTAAGAACAGAAGAAGGTGGTCGCGAACAGCAATATAAAAGCCATTCAAACTTTCATATCTAAATGCACTATCATTGCAAAATACAGGTACAGCTTTTTTGACATCGTCATTGATACCCGATGAATGCTTAATGCAATTGTTGACCAGCCTAAGCTGATTGATTTCTGAGTAGCTGGGAATAGACTTAACGTTAAAGCCATTGCCCTTACAAAATTCTCTCAGCTTTTCCCAACTAAAAAAGTCTCTTTCATTTGCAGTAGGAAAAGCTACCTTAATCAATTTCTTTAATGTAATTTCGTAAGCTCTAAATAAGTGCACAATTTTCATTTCAGCAAAACAGTCGAGTTGCTGTTCATTCATATCAATATCACTTTCCAAATCGAAAACTAAAGCTAAGGTTTCTTCTACCTCATGAGAATCGTTCATTAGCCCATCAGGAGCATATGCTTCCCCATCATAGTTTTTATGGGCGATTTCAAGCTGTGATTTGAGTTCGGTCAACTTTCTCATTAGATAGGTTTCCGCCTCAACTAATGCTCTTTCAAAAGTAAAATCAATATGATTTACGGAGTACTTCAACCTAAGTCTATTGCATTCCTTTTTCGTAATATTACTAAACAAAGTATCAATCTCCACCAAGTACATAACAGCTTAATAGTGCGCCGGCGCATTTACATGAAAGTGATATTCAGTAAGCTCACGCCAACACTTTAATTTAAAAGTACTTTACACAAAACAACGGGGTCACAAAACAAAGGAGTCAGGTCTTTCTTTTTGCCCCATCAAAGTCAAAAGACAAAACCTGACCTCGCATTTTGTTTACCTTAATTCTTTATAACGCAGCCATCACACGCTTGCCGCGTGCATGGCATTGTTATGGCTAATGCTTTCTATTTTTACCTAAACCGTATGCGCCTGCGTTATAAATTTTGAATCTATTGAACCACTCGTTAGAAGATTGTTTATTTTCCAGGATAGTAGGCTCTTCTTCTGCATACCTTTTAGAAGCCTTTAAGTCCCAGTTGTGAACTTTTTTATAGTGACTTTTTGCATTTTTGTAATTTATGGCATTCCCGCAAATGCTACATCGTACTTTCAAATCCAGCCTGTGCCTCTTGTTACCCTTGATGTTCTTGTAAGCCTCCGAATCTTTTCGAAGTGTAGCTTGTTTTTGTTTATCCGTTGACGTAGTTGGCGTTTGATTTCTTGTAGATCTTATTACTTCCATCTCAACCTTTTCAAAGAAGTACTTGTGATGATCTGAAATATTATGCGTTGACAACAAATGTGCATTTTTCATATGTCGAGAAGTAGCTGCTTCACCGTAAAGGCGGTGACATTGCTTACACCGATACATTACCCGCTTATGTTTTTTTTGGTCAGCAGGATCTTTATCTACCCTTGTGGGCGAGTACTCCGAATGCACTTTCTTAAGGTGCTTACTCATGTTTGCAGTCTTGACTTTGGCTTTGCAAACAGAACATACATCCATTTGGTTCATTTTCACCACATAAGCCATAACTTTATAAACGTGCGCATGAAAACAATGGGGTCAGGTTTTGCCTCTTGCCCCAAAGTCGAAACACAAGACCTGACTCCATATTCACATATATTTCAATATGTCTCATTTTACCTTACTTATAGTGGAACTATTTCCTTGGTGCGTAAATAATATTGGTATCTTTTTCAATAAAAAAATTTTTTATATTGAGAATAATATTTAAATCACTTAGAGCATTATTAGTACTCTTTACTGTATGTATAGTTGATGTACCGTCCAAATTTGTTATTAGCCTAATAGCACTTTTATTCACGTAACTTTGGTATTTTCCAATGAATACAATATCAACATCAATTGTAAAAAACTCATTGCTTTTAACAAAGTGACATTCAGTTATCGTGAAGTAATAAGATTTTTTTGAGCCAATATTATTTATAAAATTTATGACGCTCTTTTCAGTCAGCAGCAACGTTGCTTCTGGCTCACAGTTCCCGTATCTATGTGGGTTAACAATTAGTCGGATGTTTATTGTTGCTAGTCCTATCTTACATGACTCATCAATTAAACAATGTCCTTCACCAATTGTGTCATTTTTGTTAACTGTATCAAGTTCATAAATTTGTAACAGAAAACTCTTGGAACTAGAAAGAAATTCAACATCACAAACAAATGAATTTTTGCAGCGAAATAAATGTTCTGAATTATTAATAGAAATGCTAATTTCTGGCTTTCGATAGTTTCCAATATTATAAGGATCCCAATCTTTACCATTAGTATTTTTTTCTTCTAGATCAACAGTTATCCGATATCTTTCTATTCCATAACTTTGAAAGCTAAATAGAATTAAAAAAGTAAAGAGTAGAATTTTATTCATATATGGTCATTTATACCTATCATCTACGGTTGCAATTATGGAGGCATGTAGTCATAGGGTAAGGTCTTGCCTTTTGGCCCAAAGTCAAAAGACAAGAGCTGATCTGACCCCGTATTTGTGTGAGGGAGTTATTAATCAATCTCGTGCTCTTCTTGTAGTACATCATATAAACAGGTCAGAATGCTCATATATTGAACCCCGCAACTTTCCAGTTTTCGGGCGTGACATTTTTTTTCTGATTCTTTATAACAGCATATTAACCACTGTGCATTTTGTGCACTCTCGGCCAGTTTCCGAAAATATGGCAAATCGACATTATTGAAAGAATGGCCAATTACAACTATTTCCCGAACATATTGTACTGAATCAAAGAACTCCCGATGATTTTCGAGCACGTCACTCACAGGCTTTTGAAAGGCATAGAAAGGATACTTAGCGGCACCTTGTGAGTCAGAGAACATAGTTCTATTGCTATCTCCGTTCTCATCTAATTCGGGTTCTTCTTCCATAGTATCTCCATGCCCAAAAATTAGATCATCATACTTCTCAGATTGACCGTGAATATGAAGTATATTTTCATCGTTTATCCCATATATAGATTGGAGAGTGGATGTGTAATTGAACGTGATGAAGTTTACATTTTGAGGGAATAACAATTTTTTATTTGTAATTGAAATATCAATTCCTTCGACCCACTCTTGAAAGGATTCCTTAATTGCTTCAACATAATTATCAGCTTGCTCAGCAAGATCATCTTCCAAGCCATATACCTCACTGGGCTTAAAGCTTTCAGATGTTACATCAATGTGATTATAAGCGTCATAGAAGTATTTCCATTCAAATAATCCAAGAGAGCCTTCAAAATCACTCCAAGGCCCAGAGTGCTTCATTTCAAATGAGTAGTAGTTTTCAATATCGTTAAGCAGTTGTTTTGCAAAAGCGTAGAAATGCTCATATCCAGTGGGCAACCCGTGCCATAGATCGAATCCGTTCCCTAAGATATATAGCTTTTTCATTTTTTAACCGTTCACTCATCTTTTTTCGGGCTATATAGTACATAACAGGTTGATTGTGCACTAGCGCATTGACGTGAAAGTGATATTTACTAAATTAACAATGAGAACAACTGGTCTTTCCTTTTGCTCAAAAGACAAAATCTCATATTAATTTATTTTAAAAGGCCGTCTTGGGTTTTCTCGTGAAATGCGCTAAATACTTTATCGAAAAGGTCTCTCTCAATTTCAACCTTTGTACTATCAGTCAGCTTATAAGTACCACGCTTTATTTTCTCCAGTTTACCTTCGTTAACCCACTTACTTAAAATTCTAGAAGATAAGCTTTTATCTGAATTAGAATTTGATAAGTGTGCTGTTTCTCTAAATTCAGCAGGGGTTAAAAGTCCCCTATAGAATTTATTGTAAAATTCAAGACAGCGTTTATAAAGTTCTAGTTCTTCATAGTGTGTAAATTCTTTAGAGGATTTTCCTTCTTCAATTAAGATTTTCACCCATCGATGTAACACTAGCCTATCCTTCTCTTCCCAGTAAAAAACAGGTCCATTAAAGTCACTCACAATCTCCGCTGCAAGCTTAGATTCATGCATATCAAAATAATTTTTTATTTCAGAAAAGGCTTTATTACTCCATAATACTAATGCATATGCTATCAATGCTTTTTCTTTATCCGAACCATAGTAGTTGAGTAAAGACTCCCTAATCATAGTGTAACGTTCGCCATTATCTTGAATATTAATTTGTAACGACCATCGTTTAAACCTACCGGCTTCAGATACCGTGACGACAGGTGGAATAAACCCGTTAATTAAACACTCAGATAAAAGTTTTTTCTTACCACGACCTAATTCATCAACTCTCCTGCCTAATCGAAGGGCTTCCATTAGAAATCCATTTGGCGACTTGTGAGCAGACGAAAACCATTTATTGGCTAGAGAGGAATATTCTGTATACGCGAGATTACTAAAAACAATTCTATTCGGGTACATTTCAATTATCAATTCACCATCGTTCTCAATATAAGCTGCATGTCCAACACAGTTACCTAAAGCCTCTCTGAGTATTCCGTCTGTAATTCGATTGGCTTCAGTACCTGAATCGGCATAATATCTTCTGATCTCATCAAAAGTGTTCATGGTCAGTAAATTTAACAATCCATATCTAGTTTCATTTATTAGCACTTCAGAATGGTTATCGTATTTAACCACTCTAAATTTAGAATTACCGAAGAGTAATTTCCCCGCCCTTGTATTCTCTAACGAATATCTACTGAGAACTCTATGGTCATAGTTGACATCCGCCATAGTACAAAAGTCTACGACCAGGTTTTCTTGAGCAACAAAATCAATTTGTTTCTTCGATGCATCAGTGAAGCCAGGAAGGGAGAGGTTTAATTCCATTATATCTTCCTGACTCATTTTAATTTTAGTAGTACCTTTACCGCGAAAAGCTGTACGATTCCATTTCACTACGACCCCAGGACTTCTTACATGACATATAACGATTTTGCTGCCATTGACATCTTCTGTTGTTATATCTAAAAGCGAGATTGAAGGGTCTAAATATTGATTGCAATGCTGAGATATTATTCCCAGAGTTGTAGATAACCAAGCCTCATTATGGCCAGCTACTGCACCGTTATCTTCAACTCCTACAATCAAAAAACAATCGTTCTCCGGATACCCATTGCAAAGCATCGATAGCTTTTCTCCATAAGATTTATTCCAATCGCGTTTTAGCTCAATATTTTCGAATGCATGCTCTGTTAGGTCCTGACTTTGGAGCTTGATTTTTATATCAGAAATTTTTTGAATTTTCATGAGTTAAATTTAATCATCCGTAATGTTATAAATGCAAAGTTGGGTCAGGTCTTTTAACTTGAAAAAAAAGGAAACATATGATCTCACGCCGCCCTCTAATTCAAGACTCGATCTCAAATAAATGTTATATTTCTAAAAATTAACTTCTGGATTTCCAATACTTTCTAGAAACGAATTATATTGATCAGGATCTTTTTCGTTTATTTTCTTTAAAATAAATTGAGCGGAAGTCTTCATCTCAGGGATTTCGATGGGTGTAATACTCCTTTCAATAACCCCAGATAAATGTGAATATTCATTAGTAATTCTGTCAATTATAATTTTTGAATGAACATCATTGCCAAAAAACCTAGCAAATTTTGATTTATCACTTTTATTCGCATTCGGGTATTTGAAATATAAGAATGCTTCAAGAAACTTACGAGCACTATTTGCATAATTATAATAACAATCATGCTCATCAGATGTTGAAATGTCTGGTGCATTTGCACATTTAAACACTTGATGAAAAAGGTAGTTAAATTCTGTGACATAATTCTTCAAATAGCTAGGCATTAACCTGATGTTACTTTCGGGACCATGTCGCTCAACTATGAAATAGCTCTTTTCTAATTGATTTCCAGCTTCATCTTTGGGTAGTAATTTTTTCAAATATTTCAGGAAATCCAAACTATGAGTTGAAATAAACAATTGTCTAAAGGAACCTGGATCTACAATTTTACTGTTTATCAAACCAAATACAAAGAAAATGTGATTACTATCAAGGCTAGAAATAGGATCATCAATATATATTATTGGTTTTTCGTCCTTAGTTTCAATGTCTTCAAGTTTTGCCATAAAATAGCAAAAAGCGACTAAACTACATTCTCCTTCACTTAAATGATAAGCTTTTAGTCCGTGCCGAATAACTTCAAATCTATACCCATCTGAACTTTCAATGGAGTTTAGTGATATTTCTTTGTGGCCGAAAAAATCATTTAAATATTCGTTAACTCTATCAGCACCTTTAGTTTCGTCTTTTAATTCAGATTTCAGTGCCCTAATTTCTTTTTCTAATGACAGTACATCCGCTTGTGCCTTTTTGTTTTTTTCGTTCAAACCTTTTTGCGTTATTTTAAGAACTTCAATTTTTTTCAGTTCTTCCTGGTACTTAATATTCTGAATAAATTGATATACTTCATTTAAACGTAGCCTTTCCTTTGCATTTAGCTTCTTGCTACTTAGCGTTTTTGTAAAATCATTTGATTGTTCAATAGTCTCTTGTAGTTTAAGTAATACGGCATTTATAAGAGAAGTTGAATCCTGTTGTGGTTTAAACTCGATTGGTTTAGAAACATCAGATAACCTCTTATTTAATACTTTTTTATATGCTTTAAGGCCTGTAACATATTGAAGGCTATTTCTTCTAAACTGTTCCTTTATTACATCAACTTTTGTTCTATATGTAGAATAAAAATCACTGTTGCCGATACTTATAAAAGAAGGAGTTTTCTCAATTTCTACATCTATTAAAACAATTATACTTTCTAAGTTATCCCTTAAATTCTCTGATTCTTTGTTAAAATGTTGCCCTAACTTTTCGTATAAATCATTTGGTAACAATGAACTACAAAAGCCACATGTTTTTCTTTTTCCTTCATGTTGTGTTCGCCCTGTTCTAACCCAATTTTCTAAAATATTATTCTCAACCAATTCTAGAATGGGATTGGAAATTGTAATTTTACGCTCAACAGCTTCTTGCACTCTTAACTGGAGGTTTGAGTAATTAAGATCAAGATCTTTCATCGGTAAAATATTGTCTTTAGTATCTTCTTTAACTAACGCTACCATTTCATGATGCATATTATCTGGGAGTTCTACATAAGAGGTATGTATGACTGCTTTAATATCTCTATTCAATTTAGTTGAATCATAGGTTGCTTCACCAAAGATATTGTTATGCTTAATTCCTATTCCTTTTTTATTTGCCTTTTCTTTAATTTTTTTTTCAAGGCTGATTTCCGCATTTCTAACAGCCGTTTGAGCTTGTAAGTAATTTTTCAGTTCTTGCTTTTTTATTGCATTTAAGCCTGTATTTTGTTCTACAGATCCTAATGTTAATTCCTTAAGTTCAATTTCTTTTTCGATTCTATTGTTATCATCACCTAAAATAGCAAAAGAGCTGATGTTTTCATCTGAATTAACTATAAAACTTAAATTCTCTCTAACAAAATCTTCATTGAAAACTCTAACTTTCGAACCTGTAAAAGGAATGTTTTCTTTTTTAAATTCAGAACCGTCATCCAATTCTATTGAAAATGAGGGTGCACCGTATTTACTTGATATAGTTCCCGTCTCACATGCTCTAAAAATTCTTGATAAAGTTGTTTTTCCAGAATAATTTCTACCATAAATAATATTGATAGTTTTGAATACAGCTACTTTGTTATTAGGCTCCTTTACAACTTTATCCCAAATAAAATTCTTATAAACAGCCATATTAGAAATTGTTTTAATTTTTTTAAACATATACATCCTTGTGGGACTGAAAGTGGTTTAACAACTTTATAGTTCGCCGGCTCATCTCCGTGACGAGATGTAGATTTGTAACATCTCACTTACTACAGGTTTAAGGTGCAACATCATTCAACAAAAGTATTTTAAACATCTGAATTTAATAGAAATAGAGAGTATCACTTTGCGACAAAGCGCGCCATCGTTGTACAAAAAACAATCTACAAATCAGATATTTACTAAAAGCAACATCCACCCTACAGCGCCTCAAACTTAAGCCGATATTGTTCTGAACTAAAGCCTCCCTCCATTTCGTATTCTTCCAGTATCACCGCACTAATCGCGTGAATTGCATCGTGTCTGCCCATGCCGCGCTCAATCAACCTAGCCAGTGTTTCGGGTATATGCTCCGTATTAAAGGCTAACTGATTTTCTACCAAAACATGCAGCGAGGCATGTAGGTTGATTCGCTGATTCAGTAACTCATCATCGATGCCACTGTGCGCGGCAATCGCTAACAAAATGCGCGTTTCTTCATCTAACCCCAGCCAAACGTCAGGGTTTTGATCTTCAGCAGGCTCGTAGACGTCCATGTTTTAAGACCCTCGTTTATTAACGTAGGATTCATTTAAGCAGCAATGCCATGATCTTTAAAGCACTTTAAACACTTCACTCACCGCCGCCCGTTATTCTGGCCCTCTAATACCGATCAATTGAGTGGGTTATGAAAAACAACAAGCGCCAGCAGATTGCCCATGTGATTAATCCCAGCAACGTTTTGTCTATCGCCAGTGTGGGCCTCGCCCACGGCTCCAAAAGTATTGAGCTGACAGCGTCGCTGTTACAAGAAGTGGCGAACAGTTATGACCCTACCGTTTATGCCGCCCCGCTAGTGAAGGGCCATCCTAAAAATAACGACCCGCGTTTAGGCACGGTCCAAAGCCTCGATTTTAGCCAACCTGATCTATTAGCGCGCTCTGCAAAAGTCGATGCGGACTTTGCCGAGCAGGTGAACGCCGGGGCTTTTCCTTATCTCTCTATGTCAATTTATGAACCGACGGCCGCCGCTAACCCGGTGCCTGGTCAATACTATTTGCGTCATGTGGGTTTTTTGGGCGCGGTGGCCCCGGCGGTCAAGAACCAACAGCCCGCCTCTTTTAATTTCAGTGAGTTGGACTTCAGCGGTGATGAAGATGGGGTGCTCACCTTTGCTTTCAACCAAACCGACGAGCGCGATCTGGGTCATCTTTTCAGCAACCTGCGCGAATTTATCGTCGATAAACACGATATAGAGACCGCCGACAAAGTGCTGCCTACCTACATCTTAGACGGACTGCTATCGAACACGGCGCAGAGCGCCCCTATCTTTCAAGAACCAACAACTTTTCAACAACGTACACCGATAGATAACCCTAAATCCCAGCCACAGGAGCAGATGAGCGTGGATAAAGAACAAGCAGCGGCGCTGAGCGCCGAAAACGAAACCTTGAAGCGGCAACTCGCGACACAACAAGACCAGCAGAGCAAAGCGCAACATCAAAACCATATCAGCTTTGCTGAAGCTCTGGTCAGTGCCGGGCAGCTAAAACCTTCGAATAAAGCCCTCACGGTCGCCGTTTTAGATGCGCTGGCCGACAGTGCTGCGGGTATCGCGGACTTTGGTGAAGGCGACGAGAAAGCGCCTTTACTGGAGCGTTTTAAAGGCCAGCTTACCCAGCAAGCTGCCACTGATTTTAGTGAGCAGATTGATAACCACAAGGTTGGCGATATTAAAGGCGAGTGCCCGTTATTAGCGGATGCCAAGGCGAGGAGCGCAGCATGAAAGACGAGCATATTATCTATTTAGCCCTCGCCGGGCTCGCCCGCTATAACGTCACGGTGGATACCGATTGCGAATCGGGCACGGTGGTATTTGCAGAAAACGCCGATGACACTTATAGCCCCACCCTTGACCCGACGTTAGCTAACCCCTTTGTGCTGGTACTACTCGAAGACATTAAAGCCGATGATGTCGGCGGCGCGTTAGCCAGTAACGCCAAAGTGCGCCGCTCGCAAATTGTATTGCCCGACAGCGATGAGTTGGCACTCGTGGCGGTGAATGCGCTGCGCCGCACGCAAATATTTGTCTATTACGACGGAGCTCAATAACATGGATAAGGATCTATTTGAGGTCACTAAACTGACCGCCGCGATGAACGCACTGCCCGAGCAGATCACGTTAACCAGTAATTTGAAACTGTTTAAGGCTAAGCCGATTAAGACCACCGGGGTGAAAATCCGGTTAGTGAATCAGCGCTTAGAATTAGTGCCGAATACGCCGCGCAAAGGTGATCCAGTACCGGCGAGCAAGCGCGATTCGAAAACAGTGATCTTAGAGGCCACCCATTTACCGCTCTCTGATGTGTTGTTACCCGATGATATTCAGAATTTAGGTACCTTTGGTACAGAAGGTAAATTCGTGCAAATGGTCACGGTGATCAATGAATGTATCGGCGATATGAAAGACCAGCTAGTACTGACCCGCGAGCATTTACGCATTGGCGCGTTGAGCGGCGTGGTGATGGACGCAGACGGTACCACCATCATTGCCGATCTTTACGAGCTGTTTAAAATTATCAAAAAGCCCGTCTATAAGATGACGGCTGATGCCATTGATGATGGCCGCGCTATCCACAATATTATGAAAAAGGGCTTAGGTGGCACTTATATGCGCGGTGCAATTGCGCTCTGTACCACCGAGTTTTTCAATGCCTTTTTAGCCAAGCCTGACAATAAAAAAGCCTATATTGAGCAGTCTAAAAAACGCGATACCATGCGTGATTTAGTTAACGAGGTGACCATTGGCGGGGTGCGGTATATCGAGTACAACGTCTCGGTGGGTGATTATCAGTTTATTAAAGCGGGCAAGGCACGGGCCTTCCCACTGGCCAATGTCTACCTTGAAGCCATGGCCCCCGCCAACTATAACGAGGCGGTCAACACGTTGGGCAAAGCATTCTACGCCAAAGCGGAAGCGCGAGGCATGGGTAAAGGCTATGACATTGAAGCCCAGGCTAACCCTTTCCCCTTTTGTAATGCACCCGGTGCGCTGATTGAGCTGAGCTACTAGGCATGTACATCAACGTTGCGGATATGTCACTGGCGATGGGTGAGCGGGATTTAATTGAGCTTACCCATGACGCGGGTAAAACCTGCAATCTGACGGAGCCGGATACAGATAAGGTGCACGCGGCAATTGCCGATGCGCAAGACACCGTCAACGCCTATTTAAGTAAACGTTATGTGATTCCCATCGCTGCACCCTGCAGTTTATTAAAGCGTATTTGCACCAGCATCGCGCGCCACTGGATATTTGCCCGACGTGCGGGTGGCGGTGACATTCCCGATGATGTGGTGCGACTGTATAAAGAGGCAATGACGATGCTGCGTGATATTCAGGCCGAGAAAGCCAACTTAACCGGGGCGTTGTTAGCCACCGGCGACCGGGCCGGTGCCAACGGTGCGCGCCTTAGTCATAAAACCACCCACCGCAGCAACCGTGCCTATTTTGACAATGCCCTGATGGGACGCTTTTTGGGTGACGGTTAATGTCAGCGATTCAAGCATTATTAGCCAGTATCGTCGGGCATTTAAACAGCGCTGAAAGTTGGTTGTTAAATGCCGAATTACAACCGGAGAATTGGCAACAACATTATGTGACGAATGCCCAAGGCACGGTGTTAGTGCAGTTTGGCGGTGACCAATTTACCGCAGATGACAGTAGTGCTTGTGTATATGAGCGACGCATCACCCTAGGTTTTACCTTGATGGTACGCAATCTTAATGACCGTGGTGGGTGCTACGACAATCTAGATTTACTGCGGCAATTATTGACCGGTTTCAAACCCGAAAACTGTCGAAAGTTACAGCCTAAATCTAGTCGCTTTATCGCCCGTACTAAGGATGTGTGGGTGTATTTAATGGAGTTTACCACCAGTACCTTAGCCGTTACAGCGCCGCCAGAAATGGGACCGTTAATGATTAAAAAAGTCATACTTGAAGCAAGTCAAAAACCGGCAAAGAACAGTCAAGAGGGCAATAAAGATGAGCAGCAACAGTAAAAAAATCACCATGATTAAAGGAGTCTACCTAGGCACTGAGTGTCATGTGACGCTTGAGATTGACGGTCAATCACTGGACTTTCATTTAGTGCATGGAGAGCCGTGTCAGTTACCCGCTGCTAGCCCTTACATGTTGAATTTACGTGCGCAGGGCTTGTTTGATGTGCAAGACAGCGCAACAGACACGGCCAATACGGAGACATAAATATGCCCGCAAATTATTTACACGGCGTAGAAACTATTGAAGTAGAACGCAGCGGCGTGCCGGTTAAAATTGTTAAAAGTGGCGTGGTGGGGTTAACCGGTAGCAGCGCGATCACGACCACTAAACCGGTACTGTGCCTCAATCAAACCGACGACGCGCAATTTGGTACCCGAGGCACTATTCCCACGGCGTTAAAGATTATGCGCCGTTACTGCAATGGGGCAATTTTAGTGATATCGCAACCCTTAAATGCCACCCCCGTCGATATTATCGGCACCGTCACCGAGGTGGCCAAGTCGGGATTAGAGCAGCTGCAAGATAGTTTTAATCGCTACGGTTTTGACCCTAAAATTTTAGTGGCACCGGGCTTTGATACCAATGCAACGGTGGCGGCGGCGCTGATTACCCACGCGCACAAGTTGGGGGCGGTTACTTATGTAGACGCGCCCCCAGGGGCGACCCGTAATCAAATCATGGCGGCGCGTGGCCCCGACGGGGTGTTTAATTTACGCTCTGCGTCTATTCGCTTACGTTACTGTTATCCGTTTGTTAAAAACGGCGACACTTTTGAGAGTTTAGCCACCCACAGCGCGGGGTTGAGGGTATTGCACGACCTAGAGAAGGGGTTTTGGGCGAGCCATTCCAACCAAGCGTTACGCGGCGTGACCGACATCGCACTACCGCTGACGGCGCGGATTGATGATGCCAGTTCCGATGCTAATTTATTGAACGAGGTGGGTATTACCACGGTATTTAATAGTTACGGTACTGGCTACCGGTTATGGGGTAATCGCACGGCTGCATTTCCCACTGCCACCAAACTGGCGGTGTTTGAGAGCGTACGACGTACCGCCGATATCATTAACGAGAGCATTCGCTACGCGCAGTTACAGTTTATGGATTTACCCTACAACCAAACCAACATCGATATGATCGTGCAAACCTGCGGGGCGTTTTTGCGAAAATTGGTCGGCGACGGAGCTATTTTAGGCGGCGAATGTTGGTTTAACCCAGATGCGACCACTAAGGAAGAGAAAGCCAATGGGCAGCTGCGCATTAGCTATAAATTTACCCCGCCGCCACCGATTGAGCGCATTACTAATGAGTCGGAAATTACCACTGAATACTTACTCACGCTAAAAGCGGCATAAGGGGGATTTATGGCCAGTAAAATTAATATCAGTAAAATCACCAACGCGAATATTTACCTCGAAGCCACCAATTTGATTGGCACCGCCAGCGAAATTAGCATCCCAGAGGTCACCGCTAAGGTGCAAGAGCATATCGCCCTAGGCATGATCGGTGCCATTGAGTTGGTCAGCGGCTTTGAAAAAATGGAGGGTGAAATCACTTGGACCAGTCTTTATGACGATATATTTACCCTGACCGCCAACCCTTACCAAGCGCAAACGTTAACTGTGCGCTCTAATGTGGAGCGCTGGCAAGGCGAAGGGTTAGTGGAAGAAACTGCGATGGTGACCACTTTGGTGGTGACCTTTAAAAAAACTCAGGGGCTCAACCTCAAACCTCATGAGTCGGTCACTATGGAAACGCCTTTTAGCTGTACCGCGATTACGCAGTTAATCAATGGCAAACCCACCCTTGAAGTGGACTATTTTAATAATATTTTCAAGGTCAATGGCGTGAGTATTTTAGATAACTTTAATGCCAATATTGGCGGCTGAGGAGCAAACAGATGAGTGGAGATAACAAAAAGACCACGGTGGCAGTACCGGCACCAACCGCTGCGTTGCGAAAAGGGACGCTGATTAAAGTCGTTACCCTAGCAACCCCATTAATACTGGCCGATGGTTCAGAGCAATTGAGCGTCGAGATGTATTCGTTAAAAGGGTTTCAAGTGTCGAAAGCGCAGCGCATGGCGCAACACAAAAAGTGCCAATTTACGGTCGATGATTTACTCACTGCGCTGTCGGCCGGTATTAGTGCAGATGACTTTTTACAGCTAGAAGATATCGATTATTTTGCCCTCCATGATGCCTATTCGAGCCGGTTTCAAGACAACAGCGAATCTGATCCAGACGCTGACATTATATAGCCTGATAATTCGCTGGTTTAAACAGCCGATCAGTGAAGTGGAGGCGATGGATTGGCAGGAAATAGTAGAGTGGGCTGACCTAGCTCAACAACAGATTAGCGACTCTGAGAGGGAGTAAGGCGGCTTATGAATAACAGTTTTAACTTTGGTTTAAAGATTGGCGTGATGAGCCGTCGCGCCGAGCGCCAGTTAAAACAGTTTCAACAAATCGCCGGGGGCATTGTCGGTAAATTAAACCGCGCCCGTCCCTCAGCTCTCATCGATGGTATGAAGGAGGTGGTCAAAGAGAGTCGCAGCGCTAACGATCAATTAAAAACCCACAAAACGCGCTTAAATGGTTTGTCAGACACCTGGAAAATCTTGCAAAGTAAAGCCGCCCTGTATCGACAAACCCTCAGTAATATCCCGCTGCCCAATATCTCTCAAAAAACATTACAGGACAACGGCACTCGTCTAAAGGAGCGCGGTACGGGTATGCGCCAACAGGCCACGGGTAATTGGATGGGCCTCGCCGCCGCCGGTTATTCGATGGTGCGGGTGATGACCGATGGCGCTAAGTTTCAAGATAAGCTGGTCGACATTAAAATCACTTCAGAAGCTAGCCAACAGGCGGTACAAACATTAGGCGAGAGGTCGCGCGCGGCCGCGCTTAAATTTGGTCAGTACCCGCGAGAGGTGCTGGGCAGTATCCAAATATTGATTCAAAAAGGCATGAACTTTGATATCGCGGGAAAACTGACTACGCCGGTGGCATTGGCGGTAAAAGCCACAGAAGCCTCTTTCAGTGATGTGGCAAAAACGTTGTACGCCATGGATTTATTTGGGGTTAAAAACAAGATACGGGGGCTAGAAATCATCAACACGGCGGGTAAAAAGGGCTCGTTTGAGTTTGCCGATCAAGCTAAATGGCTACCGAACATTACCGCGTTGGGTAAAAAAATAGGCATGGAGGGTGAGATTGGATTAGCGTCACTCAGCGCTAGGCTGCAAGTGGCAACGCGCACCGCAGGTACCAACGATGAGGCGGCTAACAATTTGGTGAACTATTTAGCTAAAATCACTAGCCCGGACACGGTAAAAGATTTTAAAAAAGCCGGGATTGATTTAAAGGCCAGTCTTGAGAACATGGTAAAAAGCGGCCTTGACCCGATTGAGGGCAGTGTGCGCATAGTCATGGATTATTTACACCGCACTAAACCCGCCGCTGCGAAGCGTTTAAAGACGATTTCTCAAATGACCGACGGCGAAGACAGAAACCAAGCACTGAGCAAATTACAAGGCGCATTTGGCCTCGGCAAGTTATTTCAAGATCGCCAGGCGATGAGTTATTTGATGGCCGAACTACAAAACCGTGACTATTTAAAAGGCATTCAGCACGCGGCGCTGTATGAGTCGAAAGGCTCGTTAACCCGCGATGCTAAAACCCGTGATGAATCGCCTATTGTGCGGTTACGGGCCATGGGTGGCGCTATTAGTGACATGTTTATTGCAATTGGCAAGCCGCTGGGTGACATGTTAAAAGAGATAACACCTACCATTATCAGCGCTACCAAGGCGGTCACAGGCTTTGTACAGGCGAATCCTGAATTAATAAAAACACTCGGCAAGATAGCCATCGGTTTGCTGTCGCTCAGCATTGGTAAGTTTATCTTTGGTGGGCTGCTAGGCGGTGCCGGTAGTTTGTTACTGGGGCTGGGCAAATTATGGGCGGGCGGCGCTTGGTTATTTGGGGCCAAAGCGGGCGCGACCCAATCGCGCATTAAAGGGTTTGCCAGCAAAGCGGTGAGCGCTTTTAAATGGATAGGCGGGGTGGTATTTTGGCTGGGAAGACTGCTTTTAATGAACCCTATCGGGCTATTGATTACCGCCATTGGTACTTCTATTTATTTTATCTATAAATACTGGGAGCCGATTAAAGCGTATGCCAAAAAAACATGGAATGCGGTGAGTGTTGTGGTCAGTGACGCGTGGCAAAGCATTAAAGATTTGTTTTTAAATTTTCATCCGTTGGACACAATTGTTAATAGCTGGTCGCCCATTGAGGGGTGGCTCTCTACCACCTGGGCGAATATTAAAACCAAGGTCAGTGATGCTTGGCAAGGCATTCAAGATCTGTTTTTTAACTATCATCCGCTGGGCATTATTATTGATAACTGGTCACCGATTAACGCGTGGCTAGACTCCACGGTCAATGGTTTTGCGATCACCGTTAGCACCGCGTGGCAAAAAGTGCAGCAGGTTTTTAGCAGTTTTAGCCCTTTACAGAGCATTAAAGACGGCTGGGCGGATGTTGCCGCTTGGTTTGAAGCACTGCCGGCCACCTTTAATAATTATGGTAAAAATATTGTTCAGGGTTTGAAGGATGGTATTAAAGGTCAGCTCGACGGCTTAAAAGATGCTGTGACCGGCATGGGTGATAAAATGGGTGAATGGTTTAGCGATAAGCTCGCTATCTTTTCACCGAGTCGCGTCTTTATTCGCCACGGTGCCAATATTACTAAGGGCGCAGCGCTGGGGATTACGAGCGAGTTAGGTCTAATGCATTCAGCCGTGGGGCGACTGTCAGCGGCGGCAAATGATGTACGGTTTAACGATAACCTGTTTGATTTGACCGCCGCGTTAAACCCGCCGCGCTTAAAGGTCAATATTCCCAACGAGACGCAGCTAAACAATGCACTTAATCCCGCCAATGCCACTCCACACTCAGCCGCTAATAGCCCCCTGCAGGTGGTGTTTTCACCGACCATTAACATCAGCGGTAATGCCAGTGAAGCGGACGTGCGTAAAGCTCTAGCGGCGGGCTATCAAGAGTTTGAGGCGCATATGCGCCGCTTTGAACACGACCGCAAGCGCCGAGGTTATGCATGAACCCCGCGATTGCAGCCTTTTTACAAAGCGCCGGTTGGCAAGCGCAAGCAATTCAAGGTCTGGCGCTATTATCTAACCAGCGGATGAGTAAGCGGCCTATCGCGTGGCTGGGTAACGTACCGCTGGCGCTCACCAGTACCTTGACCGGCATGGATAGCCGCATTGAAACCCCTGTGGCGGACCATCCGTTGATTAACCATCAACCGCATATTGAAGTCACCGGGCGCGGCTTAAGACAGCTTAACTTTCGCTTTTTACTGCACCATTCTTTTGCCGATGTGCAAATAACCCTCGATGCATTAGAGGCGATGCGCGCGGCAGGCCTCGCGCAGCCTTTAATATGGGCGAATGGTCGCCAAGAGGGCCGTTTTTTACTGTTAAGTTTGAGTGTCAATACGTTAAAAATGACGACAACGGGGTCACCGACCATGGCATCCGTGACGGCGGGGCTTAAACAATACCCCAATGGTCAAACGCTGGCACAGCTAGAACAAAACGCCCGTCAAAATGCACCGGCGCAAAAACGCAGTTGAAGGGGAATTCTATGCTTGAATATCTAGAGCACACCACTATCAATGGTCAGCGCTGGGATAATATCGCCTGGTTGTACTACGGCGACGCCAATCAAATACACCGTTTAATAACGGCTAACCCGCAGATCGCCGCCACCGGCATGCTGCCCGGCGGCATTATTATCAAAGTGCCGGTACTTGAAATAAACCAGGCTAATCCGTTGAGCGTGCCCCCTTGGAAACGCTAGCCATTAACCCCGTATTAGCGGGTTTTAGTTTGTCTATCCGGGGTAGACAAGTCACCGCTGACTTAGCACCGTTTATCGAGTCGATTAGTTATACCGATAATTTAGGAGCGCAGGCGGATACGCTGGATATCGTGTTAGATAACAGCAGCGGCATTTGGTTAAACGATTGGTACCCGGAACACGGCGATACGTTGGAGTGCAGCTTAGGGCTGGCGCATTTGACCAACCCGCCCCTCACCTGTGGTTTATTTGAAATAGATGAGCTAGAGGCCAGCAATGATAACGGTGAGTTATTTGTTATCCGCGCCTTAGCGACCGGCACTGAAAAAGCGCTGCGCTCGAAAAACAATAAGAGCTTTCATCAAACCACCTTAAACGCGGTGATTGCTTATATTGCGACGCAACACAACTTAACCTTGGTCGGTGACATAGAGGTGTTAGCAATCAGCCACATCACTCAACATCAAGAGACGGATCTCGAATTTTTAACCCGCATTAGCCGTGAATATGGCTATTATTTTAATGTGAAAGGTCAACAATTAATTTTTGTAAAATACGCGGATTTAAGTGGCCAAACTGCGGTGATGAGCATCCATAAAAACAAGGATACGCGCTACAATTTACGCGAGAGTGTCAAGAGCGTGACGACAACGGCCCGCCTTGAATACGATAATATAAAACAGGGCAAAAAACACCGCAGTAAAGTGACCCAGTTAGGGCGAGCCAGTGCTGATGAGTTGGTGGTTTATACTAAAACAGATGATCCCAAGGTTGCCAAAACCCAAGCGGCGGCCGCACTGGATAACCATAATGAGGATCGCTTGACCGCTGAGATTAGCCTGCCCGGTGACTATCGTTATGTGGCGGGTAATGTCGTGCATTTACCGTTTTTGGGTAAACGTGCGGGGGACTATTTGATTAAACAGGCGTCCCATCGTGTTGACAGATCAAGCGGCTGGACGGCGACACTGCTCTGCCAGGGCAATCTTCAAGATGAGTAAACAACGGGTCGGTACTGTGAGCGCGATTAACCCAGCACGTGCCTGGGCGCGGGTGATCTGGCGTGATCTGGATAATATTGAGAGCGATTGGTTGCCGATTGCGCAGGCGAATACGCTGAAAAATCATGATTATTGTCTGCTCGACATTGGCGAGCGGGTGATCTGTTCAATGGATGATAGGTTAGAAGCTGGGGTGATACTCTGTGCCATTTATGATGAACTGAATTTGCCCCCGGTGGCGGATAAAAATAAACGTTACGTGCAATTTAGTGACGGTGCCTGGTTTGAATATGACCGCAGCCGCTCACAACTGACGGTGCGGGGGGTGAAGACTGTCGTTGTTCAAGCGTCAGCGTCGATTACTTTTGATACCCCGCTAGTCAATATAACCGGTGACTTGCAAGTAGACGGGGCGATACACGCGGATAACGATATTGTCGCTGATACGGTGAGTTTGCAAAATCATATTACTAGCAAGGTGGTGCCAGGACTTGGGGAAAGTGGTAAGCCTGTTCAGTGAGTTCCTTATTCTAACACTTTAATTTTGATCCAGACTTGAGTAGCCCATCCTCGATCAATTTTAATGGGAGTTTCAATAATTTGAACCTTAGTACTTTTAGCAACAATACCTAAGCTAGGAATACCTTTGTAATAAGAGACGGTATTAAGAGGTTCACTTGCGCGTAAGACCATATTTCCAAGCAATAAATAATCAGTTTTGTTCATAAGGTCATCAACTTTTTTTATTGAATAACCATCTAAGTTGGACACTGTTGGTGAAAGTAGTAGTTCTTTGTTTTGCTTGATATTTCCGGCAAAGATGTAGCCAGTTTTTTGGTATAATAATGGTTTCTTGTTTTGTGCTAAAGGCTTAGTCATTATAGAAGATATTATAGGTGCTTGCTGATCTGCTTCAAAACTTGCTTGTTCTGTTTCTAAAATTTTATTCTCATCAATAGGCTGGGACTTTTCAAGTAGAGTCATTTGGCTACGAAGGTCTTTTAAATCTGAAGCGAGTTTTTGAATTTCAACTTTTGCCGCATCTTGTGATTCTTCTAATTCAAATCGAAACTCTGCAAATCCAATTGAACTTATTTGCATGCCAAAAAGCTTTAACATACCAATACCTAAAATAATAGATAGAACTAAAACAGGATATTTAAGAAGATGGGTTGAATGTTCATTTAGCATAATAATTCCCTTTATTGCACACACTATATCAGATAGCCCAAATAAATATAGCCTGCCAAATCATTGAAGTTTGTGTGTTTTCTGTGGAACAAAATAAAAGGAATTCTCTCTTTAAAGTACTTTAAACACTTCCCCTCACCTTTATTGCCACAATTGGCCAATGATAACTTCAATCGTAAGCACTCATCGCGTTCCCAGCCATTGGCAAATCAAGCTCAATGGTAAATTGCTGACCGGTGAGATTGTGAGCGGCTTAGACGATATTAGCCAAGCGCTGCGCATTATCTTAAACACCCCAAGAGGCAGTGATCCGCTGCGCCCGTTGTTTGGTTGCAATTTAATTGATTATTTAGATTGGCCTGAAAATGAGGCATTGCCCTTTATCATCCGCGAGATTTTTGAGGCTATCGGATTGTGGGAGCCGCGTATTAATTTGTATCAGGTTAAACCACGACGCGGTGAATTAGGCCAGTGGATTTTTACGCTCTCTTGGCAAGTGAAAGACGGAATATTAAGGGAAATAAAACAAGGCATTTTACACTCTTCAGAGGTGGCCTATGCTGCCTGATACCCCTCCGAAGATCGTAGAGAATGATCCTAAAGTCATCGCTGCTGATTGTGTTGCACTCTATGAGCAATTAACCCAAAAGACCTTACAACCGGCACAAGCCGAACGGCTATTAATCAATGTCTTTGCCTACCGTGAATCTATTGTTTTAGCTGAGATTGAGCGGGTATCGTGGCAAAACTTGATTCGCTTTGCCTCGGGTCAAATGTTGGACGAATTAGGTTTATGGACTGGCAGCTTACGCTTAAGTGGCCAATCTGAGCGACAAGAGACAGACAGCGCCTATCGTGAGCGTTTGTTATTAGCCCCGGCCGCATTTTCTACCGCAGGCAGTGAGGACAGCTATATTTATCATGCCCGTAGTGCCGACATCAGTATTATTGATGTAGCGATTCACAGCCCGGCAGACGCGAGCATTGAAATTTTCCCACTCTGTGAACAAGGAGTACCTGAGCAAGATGTTTTAGACAAGGTAAACAGGATCTGCAGCGCCCGCAAAGTGCGACCATTAACCGATAAAGTCACGGTTATCGCCCCCGTCTTTGTCGATTTTGTGATTGAGGCGGTGATTACCCCCTATACGGATGTAGTGACCGATCAGTTACAGGCGCAACAAAGCACTGCTATCGCCCCTTTAAAACAATCTAAAAGCCTACTGGGTATTACCTTAGCCGATATTATTGCCAAGCTTAAAATAGGCGGTGTGTACGATGTTCATTTAGTTCAGCCCACGCACAATCAAGCATTAGCGGCGGGCGAAATCCCCCGTTGCACCGAGCTTGTTTTAAGTTATGCGGGGGCGGTGAATGGATAACGTTAGCCCAGTCGTTATGTTAAGTGCTGATGAATCGCTGTTAGCGCCGCCACTGGCGAAAGACCAGAATATGTTGGCGCTGGCCACGATTGCCGCCCGATTAAGCCACCCCGATTTAAGCGCGTTATTAGTTTACGATTTAGACAAAACCGCCCCGCAAATGTTGCCCTACCTCGCAGAGCAATGGAACATGTTAGGCATTAAGGGCTGGCAGTTTTGTGAGAGCGACGCACAAAAAAGAGCGCTGTTAAAACGCGCTTACGAGCTAAATCGTTATAAAGGCACGCCTTGGGCGATTGAAGAAGTGCTGCGGGTATTTAGCCACGGCGGCACCCTGCAGGAATGGTTTGAATACGATGGCGAGCCCTTCCATTTTAAAGTGGACGTTGAACTGTACCAGCAAGGCCTTAATTTAGCCGCCCAGCAAGCGGTAGCAGATTTGATTGAGGCCTATAAAAACAAGCGCTCGAAACTTGATGCCATCAACATTTACCTCACCAGCCGCGTCTCCCTAGCCGCTGTATTGACCACCCAACAGGGCGAAACTATCACCGTCTACCCGCCACAGATTAACGATATTAATCAAACCACACCTTGGCTGCAGGCGGCGGTAATGCACAGCGCTGAGCGCCTCAGCGTCTACCCATGCGAGGCGAATGCATGAGCCTGAATGATGAGCAATGGTACACCGAAGTCACCAGCCGAGGCCTAGCTGCCGAAGTGCTGGCCAAAGCCCAAGGTAATGCATACAACGTGACCCATATCGCCATCGGCGATAGTAACGGTGAGAGCTACAACCCAACCCCTGAGCAGCTGGCGCTAAAAAATGAATTGCACCGCCTGCCGATCCAAAGCCTAACCCCCCATGCCAACAATCCGACTTGGTTAGTGTTTGAAGCTTATGTCCCGGAAGACATCGGTGGTTTTACCATCAATGAAGCGGCTCTTATCGGCGAGGACGGTACGTTATACGCCATCGCTAAACTCCCGCCAAGCTACAAACCGCTACTGGAAAACGGCGCGGCCAAAGGTGTGTGGCTACGCCTGATATTACAGCAGACCAGCCACAAAAATATCACAGTGTTAATTGACCCGAGCGTGGTGTTGGCGACAAGGGAATATGTGGATGAGGCTATCGACAGATTATTTGCCCTGCAAATAGCCGCCGCCGCTGAACGAGTGACCATTCAACACCGACAAATTCAATTTAATGAACGTTTATTAAGAGGTGGATTATGAATGCGGAAGAAGTAGCAGCGCTACGGGCACTAAGCGGTAGTGTTGAGCAATTGACTGCCGAAGTGGTGGGAAAAATGGATGTCATCAACGCCGCGCTAGCGACCGCCGTTGAGGGCATTACCGGCCGCTTAGTGCAATATAAAATATTTAAAAGTGAAACGACCGCTGTCATCGAAGAGGTAAGCGACCCTAGCAGTCCGTTTTTTATCAGCTTGGCGCTAGAATTTACCCCAAAATTTGCCGATAGTTTACTGGTCGTCAGAGCGAGCGGTAATTTTAGAGTACGTCGCAGTGGTAATGGCGTAGTGGGTATGGATATACAATTGTACGATAATGAAACCCTACTTAATTCAAAGTTTGGCTTTCTCTATAGTGGTTATTCAAACAACATACACGTGAACCCCAATCTATTACATGTCGATAACCGCGGCGGCATAGCCCCCCGCCATTATAAACTCGCGTTACTCAAGCACTGTTTAACTGGCAACTATTTAGCGTATTTTCCCCACTATGGTTTAGGTTCAGTGTCCGTCGAGGAGTATCAATATGTCGATTAACGATACAATACAAGATGCAATAAATTATGAGTTAATGGCGATTTCCGCACTGTATAACGTCAGTGCGGCCTCTAATAGTCAAGGCTTGCAGATAGAAGAGGATGGCCAATTTAGAGCATTGACCCCCGCTGAACTAACCGCCGTGGCCAAAAAAGTCACCGCGCTTGAGCAACAGGCGCTAGCCGATGCACAAAAGCAGCGCTTAAGATCAGACATCGCCCAGGTCGTGGGCGATAGCGATACCCTACTCGGCACCACCGCCGATGCCACCCAGTTACTGCTTTATAGCGTCTCTAAAATATTAATCGCGTTAGAGAAAGCCGAACTACCCCCTGCTACCCACAAAGAGATAGCCTCTTTGCAAGTAATGGCTACTAGCTTTTTAAGTAAATTAGATAAAGGAGATATTGCACTCACTTTTCAAGTAAAAGGCATCGAAAAAGTGATAAAGGATATAGAAAGTAGCGCTACCGCCGTCACTAAATTAATAGCGCGGTCAAAAGAATAGCTGTGGCATGAATGACTGCCATAGATACCAAATCAAGAGGGCGGAAATATTTTAAAAACCACTAAGGGTTAATCATGAAAGTCTACCGCTATCGCCTGAACACGCTATACATTTTTCGACACAGATGTTTAACCGACATCCATTTTAAAAACCAATGGTTGTCAATAAGCCAAAGTGTAATGGAGATTAATACAAGCTATGCATGGGACGGCTGCACCCCAAAATGGCAACCCTTCGGTTTATTCACGGTTGGTGTCCCGGACGGCGCGGATCGCTTTGGTAAACCTTGGCTGTATTACCCTAGTCTGGTTCATGACGTACTGTGCCAATTTCGGCATCAAATCCCCTTGAGTCAGCGACAAGCAACTCAAATATTTGATGACCATCTATTGGAGATAAAATGGCCCTTAAGAAGGCTTTATGTCTGGGGCGTCAAGTATCTAGGCCCACAAGATTTTAAGATTAACTAAGAGTACTTAAAACGAGGGCGATTAAAAGGTGCTTGAACACCCTTTAAACGCCAGCTCATAATCAAGCTATGAACTCACCGAGGCCCCCGCTACTGTGTACACAGCAGGGAAACAGTACCACGAGAGGTTCATGCCGTGAAAGACATACGCTGTGAAAACTGTAATAGATTGTTGGCCAGAGCCACCTTTATTACCTATGAAATAAAATGTGCCCGTTGTGGGCATACCAATCTGAGAGCCAAGAGCCCCACCATCAAACGGAGCTCGCATGTCAATCCCACAACCAAAGATGTTAGGTAAGAACGGCTTTAAATATAAGCCTAAATTTGGCGTCATTGTGATCTGCAAAGATGAGCAACACCAAGCCAAAATCTTCAGCGCATTAAAAGCCAGCGGCCACAAATGCAGAGTGGTGACCGTATGAAAATTGATATTCATCATCGCTGTACTAATTTTAATAGTTACCGCGCCGCCTCAATCAAATCCTTATTTAATGTCGACAGTGGTGCCAATTTCACACTGTCTGCTGATATACCCTTAGAAGATGACGACTGGCAAATTGGCGTTGTTGTTGGGCCAAGTGGCACCGGTAAAACCAGTATTGGTAAAGCGTGCTGGCCAGACACACAATTATGGGATCCGCTGTGGTCTAAGGGAAAAGCGCTCATTGACGGTATATGCCCTAACGAAAGCATCAACAAAGTGACCGCTGCGCTCGCCGCAGTCGGACTGGGATCGGTACCCACCTGGCTGCGCCCGTTTCATGTGCTCTCCAATGGGGAACAGTTTAGAGCCAACCTCGCAAAACTGGTGTGTGAGGCACCCGATAAAGCCATTATTGATGAGTTTAGCAGTGTTGTTGATCGGCAAATTGCCCAAATTGGCGCGGGCGCTTTTGCTAAGAGTTGGCGCAGAACCAAAGGGCAAGCGATATTGTTAAGTTGTCACTATGACATACTCCCCTGGGTAGAACCTGACTGGGTATTTGATACAGCCACCGGCGAACTCAGTCGGAGGTCACTTCGGCGGCCCTCCATTGAGCTTAGCATCCATCAAACCAACTGGCGATTATGGCCTCTTTTTGAGCCGCATCATTATCTAAAACTGCCCCACATGATTGCCGCTACTAATTATGTGGGCACAGTAAACGGTGAGCTTGTCGCTCATATCGCGTTTAGTACTAGACCGGGACTAGTAGAAGCGAGAGCATGCCGGTTAGTCATCATGCCCGAGTGGCAAGGGGCGGGTATCGGTTTAAAGTTTTTAGATCACCTCTGCGACATGTGGCTCAAGGGTAACAATCGGTATAACAAACCAATGCCCACCTTGTTCCACACTAGTCATCCAGGACTAGCGGCTATATTAAGGCGCAGCAATAAGTGGACTCAAATTAGTGCGGTATTGCACGGCGGTAATAAAGAGCGGAGCAGGAAATCTCTGGGTAAGTCAGGCTATGGAGGACATTTTAGGGCAGTTCAAGGGTTTAGGTACTTAGGAACACCCAACCCATGAAAATAGTACTCATCGGGCAGAAGTGGCTAGCGGCAACTCTTTTAGTAAAGCTGCAAGACAGTGTAGAAATTAAAAGAGTGATCACGCCAAACAATCACAACTCATTGTTTAGCGCTGCATCTGCGATGCGCTTACCCATTAAGGTGGTACCGAGTGTGGTTAAAGCCTCTGATATCCCCGCTAACATAGATTTAATCGTTTGCGCACATTCCCACAGCTATCTCTCCAACGCGGCACGGCGAGCGACAAAACATGGCGCAATAGGCTACCACCCGTCACTGCTTCCAAACTATCGTGGTAAAGATGCCATTGAAACTGTCATCACAAACAAAGACAAAGTGACAGGAGGCTCTGTATATTGGCTAGATGACACACTGGATGCAGGCGCGATAGAGCTTCAGGATTGGTGCCACATACAGATTAATGATACGGCACACAGTTTATGGCAACGAGAATTAGCCCCAATGGGCCTGCGACTACTCACAAGAGCAGTAAACAACATAAAAGAAGGCAACATCAACCCTTGCAAACAAAACCCTGCAATAGCTAACGAGTGAAACTCATCCCAAAACTGAAAACAATTTTCGATATAAGAAAATCACATACACCACAGTTTTAGCCAAAAAAGACGCGCATTTATAGCGCGCCGCATTATCAGGACGAACGGTATGCAGCTGTGCCGGGGATGGCAAAGAGCTTGCTTTAATTTCACTCCTTAGATTCAATGTCTCAACGCAGTCGAAACCGCACTAG